>Ga0214163_1000408_pt1 | contig 20365 bp, 17 predicted proteins | sample LakMenepilimnion_2_FD_153001 | JGI IMG/M metagenome (GOLD analysis project Ga0214163, IMG submission 153001) | Freshwater microbial communities from Lake Mendota, WI - Practice 15JUN2010 epilimnion v4 | ecosystem: Environmental > Aquatic > Freshwater > Lake > Epilimnion/Euphotic zone | place... | reverse complement strand
GGCAACCTTTGCGATCAAGGCTTCCATCGCATGCACGATGGCATCGAAACCCGTGGCTGCTGTAATGGCTTTTGGAAGATTATCAGTGAGTGCTGGATCAACGATAGCGATGTCTGCAAGCAAATTGGGAGAGACAACACCAACTTTGTTTCCCTGCAACGGTTCTGTCAAAATCGCGACAAACGTCGCTTCGGATCCCGTACCTGCCGTTGTCGGGATCAATACCGATGGCAACCCACGCCCGGGGACCTTACCTATCCCGCAATAATCACGTGCATTCCCGCCGTGTACCGCAACGATGCTGGCGACCTTCGTGGCATCCATGACACTACCGCCCCCGATGCCGATTACGCAATCCGCTTTGCTCTCACGAAGCAATTCAGCAAGCCGATCAACAACATGCAATTCCGGTTCGGCGGGGACGGCATCGAAGGTGCCCGCAAGCATTTCAAGCTTGGATAACTCTCCGACTAACGGCACGACCAAACCAGCTTGAGAAACTCCATGATCTGTGACCACAAAAGCTCTCTTCCAGCCGTTTGCAATGCAAATAGTTGGTACTTCGGTAGATCTTCCGCGACCGAAAAGAACGCGACGCGGAAGATGATTATCGAATTGCGAAAGGAGCTTCATCGGTCTTTAGGTAACTGGCTTACTTGCCGGTTTGAGTCTTTTCGGCTGAAACTTCAGGTTCATACTTCACTTCGGTCAATTCGATCCCTTTGTAAGGGAGTGCATCCGGCGTGATTTTCACGGCTGTGGATACCTTCAACGGGAATGGACCGCCGACGTCATAGGTAAGTTCCACGAAGCTTGCGGTCCAGCCTGGCTCTGCCGGTGGTGGTCCGGCGAGGTAATTGCCATCTGCATCTGGTTTCAGAGTGGTACTTTCAAATGCGGGACCGATGGTCTTGAGTCGGAAGTCGCGAGCGGTCGGATTGTTTGCACGCCACAACACTACATCCATAGGCTTTGTTTTGGGCAAAACTTGGATCGACCCATCTTCATCGAATTTCCAGGAGTACTGTGGAGACTTCTTTCCAGATGCGACCATCGTGTAATATGCGGCGATCGACTGAACCGCATCGGAGTCTTTCAATCCATGGTCGGCGTTTGGTACGTAACGCAAGAGTTTCTCACCTGGAAGTTCATCGTAGTAGTACTGCGACGAATCAGGAACGAAGAACTGATCGCCGCTTGCATTGACAACGTACTTCGGAAGTGTCAATCGATCGCGATAGTAATAGGGATCAACAATCTCATAAAGTTGTTGCATGCGAGGATGATCAAAGCGTTGAAGGATTTTGTGTTGGTAGTAATTGCCGATGGCCTCTGACCAAAATCCGTAAACTTCGGCATGATTCTGAAGGGATAGCTTTGCGTTAGCCACATCGATAACAATCGGTACGATGGCTTCGATGCGATTGTCTGCGGCACCTGCGAGCCAAGTCGTCCAGCCGCGCTTCGAACCACCTCCAACAATGAAGCGATTAACCTTTCGATTTCCTCCAGCTTCGCTTGCGGAAAACTCCGTGATGCAATCCATGGCTCGAACAACACTCTTGACCATTGGCAACCGGGGTAGCCAAGTTGGATCGCCCGTTTCGAGGAATTGTGCCCACGCGTAGCCGATCAAGTCGTCTTCGACGCGCGGTGTTGCATCGTTATGAAAGACTAAAGGTTGATTAGGGATGTTCTTTAGCTCCGCGACAACACCACCGGTTGCAGCAGCAATCGCCCCAGTGATCGCATCCGGTCCCTTGGGTTGCGCACTGGTATGACTTCCTCCACCAATCATCAAGAACACACGGTCCGTGGTGATTTTTTGTGGCACTGTAACCACAAGCCAATGCTCCCATAGTGGACGGTCTACCTCGTCTTGGGTTCTCCAAGTCTGGGAATTCAATCGAATGACATGGGTTGTCAGGGGCCCTGTGGAGATCGTGTCCTTGACCGACCAAGAATACGAGTCATCCTTTTTGGCAATATATGCATCGAGCGCCGTGAGTTTGCTACCAACCGGCGGCTCAGCTTGGACGTGACCTACGCCGATGGCAACGGCCAGTAAGAAAGGGATGGACTTGATAAAAGCTTTCTGTGCGAATCGTTGAATCATTTCAAGAGGCTCGAAGAGTGTTCAATGAGAAGTGAATTTAGAGTGATGAAAGTATCTTGTAGTCTGACTGAAGTTGTGAAAATCGGACTTATTTGGTTTTCAAATCGAAGGCCGGGAGTTCCTTACTCGAAGCCGAGATATCGACTTTCAGACCGGAAGCACCTTTCTTACCGTATTTGCCTGCTAGCAGATCAGGACCTGGTTCGCTAAGGCCTTGCATGCGTTGAGATTCCGTAGGCTTGACGCTTGGGTCAGGCCAAGTCACGGTAACATCGTAGGAGCCGGTTGGAATCCCATTCTTACCGTCGGTAATAACGGTGAACTTGCCACTCGCATCGGCTTGTGCGGATGGAATCAGCGTCATCGCAGCGTCATTAGGAAAGAAGATCATCGTGGCCCCTTCAGCGGGCTTACCATCGACATTAATAGTCCCCGAGACATTCACCAGGGAAGGTCCTACTTTGCTACATCCAGCAATCGTCAAACCGACGATTAGGATAAACAGTAGCGTTAGCGAGAAAATCCTATGTACGAGAGAGCGACTCAGGGAGAGGAAGTTGGCCGTCATGTTTTGAACTCCAAAGGAATGCAGAATTAGCAGGTTTAGGAGAGACCAAGTTGCACGAAGTATCAGGATACCAAAAATTAAAGCGAGCCAACTTCGCAGTTCGCTCGCTTTAAAGCTTTTTTAGAATTCGGATGAACACCAAAACAAATCAGTGATGCCAAAAACTATTCTGGCATCTCCACGGTTTCACCGCCGTCGCGAGTGACAAGTGCCACGAACACGTTCGTGTTGATTGAAGCTGGCAAGAAAATCACCGACCCGTCCCCACGGACAGCTTGGACTCCACTGCCGTGGAACGAATACGGGTTGTCTTGATTGAAGATATTCATCACAGAACATCCGGCGGCAGACGGATTGTTACGATCTGCCCCACTGAGACCACGAGGGTGCCTTGCTGTATTCCAGTCACCGTAAAAGGAGTTCAAAGTGAAAGCAGAGACTGGAGTGGTCGTCCAAGTACCCTGGTAGGGGAAACCTCGGAAGTACAATCGCTGCTTGCCAGCCATTTCAATAAAGCACAATGTGTTGGACAATCCGTCGGTAACCGCAGCGAACTTGCGCCTTGGATTAATTACGATTTCAGCGTTCTCGCCACCGCTATCATTTGCTCCAAGCATCGAATTGTGGGTGGTGTTTGCTGGAAGACCAGCACAGGCCGCAAGCGAACCGTGCAAACCGCGGATGGCAACGTAATCCGTGCGAGGCAAATTGAAGACGGTACCAGAGGGCAGAATTCCGTTCTGAGCCATCCAAGGCCCGTAATCCGACTGGGATTCAGGAGTCGAAGGACAGTTGAAGATCGGCAAGTTAACAACCGCCGCTAAGGGGACTTGTCCACCAGGAAATGGTGGTGGAAGATTTCGAGGATCGATCAACGGCTTCTTCAAATCGAAATTCTGATAGATCGTGTTCCCTTCCATATAAGGCAACAACTGCCCGAGCACCCCGAATGGCCGACGTGCATCCGATGTCGCTGCAAAGAATGGGTTCCCCTGCGCAGCATACGAGTCCGTCAGCCTGAATTGAGAAGCCCAAGTTGGGACGTATTTGAACGTTCCCTCAAAATTGTGAATAGCTAGGCCAAGCTGTCGCATGTTGTTGCTACAACTCATTCGTCGAGCCGCTTCGCGAGCGGCTTGAACTGCCGGTAGGAGTAATCCGACCAAGATTCCGATGATCGCAATTACCACCAACAACTCGACCAGCGTGAAACCAGTTCGTCGAGCGGTTCGCTTCATTACCCACCTCCGAAAGTGAGATAAAGACACATAAGAACGAATAAAAGGGGGAACAGAACCCCTTTAATTAGTGTAAGATGGTTTTTCGCAGAGTCTAGCAGGCGTAAGGCTTTTTCTATGCTTGGGCGAACTTTTTCCCAAATTTATCATTCTAATCCCACCATTCCAGTTAACCTTTTGAAATCCATGAAACGCATAACCCGTTCGTCGCGATTTATTCCAGCCTCGCTCTTTTTAACGATCTATCTCGCACCTATTCTCGGCGTTGAGCTACCGGTCGTTAGGATTGCAAAAGCGCAAGAAACGACGGGATTAACCCAGGAAAAAGGCAAAGAATCGGCCTTGCATGGAACTTTGACGCCAGGGTCAAACGAGGGGCCCCCGAAACCGTTCCGCATCCCTGAAAAACCAACCAAAACTGGGCATAGGATGACGGTTGGAGACGGGGAAGCAACGTTTCCTCTGGCTGTGGTTCGTGGGACACCCTACGAAATGGGAGTTCAGCTCGGGAATTTGTTTGCCGAGGAGATCCGCACCTTTGTACCTGCCGCACTTCAAGGCATTCAGCAGGAACTAAAAGCCGATAACCAGATCCTTCAAGAAGTCTGGTCGAGGTCCTCGGCTTACGCGGACGACCGTGTCGAGCAAGAGCTTGCCGGGCTCGCAGACGGCTCTGGTGTTCCATTGAGCACCCTGCAAGCACTTCATGCTGTTCCTCTCTTGATGCCTTACTCGTGCTCCAGCATTGCAGCTTGGGGAGAAGCGACCGTCGATGGTCACTTGTACCAAACCCGCAATCTCGATTGGAGCATGGAAGTCGGCGCACATGAGTTCCCCATGATTGTTCTGTATATCCCCGACAAAGGGATCCCGCATATTGTCCCATCTTTTGCTGGAATGATCGGTGCGCATACGGGCTTAAATGCCAAAGGCCTCGCTCTTTCGGAAATGGGAGATGCTTCTGGTAAAGAAGCCCCCTATCAAATTCACGCACCCCATTTCACAGTCTACTTTCGCACGATGCTCTACGATGGCGACTCCTTATCCAAAGCTCTAGAGATATTCAAGGAGCAACCAGCAACGAAGCGTTACCACTTTGTGTTTGGAGATGGACAATCCGAACTGCGAGCCGTGAAAGTCCGCGCGCATTCGCCAGAACCAGCGAACAAGCAACTAATGATTTGGAAGGACGCCGATCCAACCGATGAATTTGCCCCCAATGTTCTCTCATGCGTCGTATACAACGACGAAGGCAGAGGTGCTTTTCCCACCTTACAAAAAGAGCGAGGCAAAATCGATAGCCAGAAATTAATCGATCTTGCGAACAAGATACCCATCAAGGGTGGGAACGTCGAAAACGTCGTCTACGACGCGACGGCACTGAAGCTCTGGGTTAGCTACGCGAAATCGGGTAAAGAAGCTTATGAGCGTCCCTACACGTTCATCGACCTGAATAAGATCGATGCCGATGCCAACGGTAAGCCGGATTTAAGCGAGTGAGGTCGTCAGGGGACTAGCCGGAAACTCCGCGGCAGTTTGGAAACACAAAGGCACAGTTTGGAAACACCGGGGAGCAGATTGGAAACACAGAGGCACAGAGTGCACGGAGAGAGGGGCGATCAATAGAGGATTGCAAATAGAGCCTTGGTATTAGCCCAGCGAAAGATACGGTTTTGGTATTCTCTCTGCGGGCTCTGTGGCTCTGTGTTTCAAAGGAACAGGCTCTGTGTTTCAAAAAAAACCGCTACAGAGTCTTACGATCCGGAATCGATCCGGCAGTTGTTGATGGAAAACTCAAGGATGGCCGTCGCGCCGATTTGCTCGAGCTGTTCCATAATCGCAATCACTTCCTTCCGCTTGACCATCGCCCGCACAGCGCACCAATTGGGATCCTCTAGGCTGTTAACGGTGGGTGATGTGAAACCAGGGGTAATGGCTTCTGCTGTCGACAATTGTTCTCTTGGTACGTTGTATTCCAGAAGTGAATAATCGCGAGCAATAACCACACCTTCGAGTCGGCGAACGATGCGGTCTGCGGTGATCAGATCACGGCACTTTGGACTTTGAATCAGAACCGTTTCGTATTCCCCAAGCACATCAAGGATCCGAAGTTGGTTTGCGGCCAATGTGCTTCCTGTTTCCACAAGGTCTACAATCGCATCGGCAACACCTAAGGAAATCATGACTTCTACGGATCCGTTCAGATGCACCAAATGGACTGGTGCACCATGGCTATCTAGAAACCGCTTGGTCGTGTTCGGAAAACTTGTGGCGATTCGTTTGTTCTTCAAGTCCACCGGGGCTTGAATATCCCCGTGCAACGGTACGCACATCGCCAGACGGCAACGGCCTACTCCAAGCTTCATGCGAACCAAAACTTCAGCTTGTGCTTCTTCGACCAAGTCACTTCCGGTGATTCCCAAATCGATCGCACCTTCGGCGCAAAGGGTAGGGATATCATCGGTGCGCAGAAACGTGATCTCGGCTGGAAGACCGTTTACCCTTGCGAACAAAGCTCGATCCTGACGGCGAAACTGCAAACCTGCTTGCAATAGCAACTCGGTTGCCAATTCACTCAAACGCCCTTTGCTCGGTACGCCGATTCTCAACAAGTCACTTCCAGAACTCATGACGATTCTCCCGACTTACGATTTCACTTCTCTGTTTTGCTTCTCTACGATCCCCGAAGTTCCTTCACGCCGCTGAAGTTCTCTTCGTAGATCATCAACGTGAATTTCCTTCGTCGCTAAGAGGACCCACAAGTGGTAGAGCACGTCGCATGCTTCACGCACCATGTGCTCACGCCCCTCTTCGCCCGTCTCCCAACCCGATTCGACTACTTCGAGAGCTTCTTCAAGAATCTTGCTCCCCATCTTCGGAATCCCACCACGGATCAGTTTGGTCGTATAAGACCCCTCGGGTAGTTCACGGGCTCTCTGGTGCAGTTGCTCCATCAGCCGATCGAAAATATCAGAAGCCATAATGCTAAGCCAAGTGATTACGCTTGCGGTGTTAAGCGGACTTTTTGGAAGGAAGGGAGGATATTAGCCTCCCCCGAATGCGGGCAATCGTAGGCATTTTCTCTATGTTTGTCGATTCCAAGTCATCTACAGTAGGTCAAACTGTCGATTTTCCCGCCAATTGCCACGTAACTACCATTTGCCGTGTTGAAACTGGGGGAAATCACCTCAAAACAATCATGTAAGATAACGGTTGATCGGTCGGATTGTTTGCCTTGTCCGCGCAAGTGAGAATCTAAAAGAATGGAAACTTCTGGGATCCCCAGCGATTGGATTTTGGCCCCGTTGGATCAAGTCCTCTACTTAACCGGCCCGACCGCCTCTGGAAAAACTCAAGTAGCTCTCCGCGTCGCTGAACGAATCGGAGCCGAAATCATCTCAGTCGATTCGATGGCGGTCTACCGAGGAATGGATATCGGTACGGCTAAACCAACGCGCGATGAACAGACAGCAATCCCGCATCACTTGATCGACGTTCGGGATCCGAACGAAGATTACAGCGTTGCGGAGTATCTGACGAACGCCCATCGCATTGCCTCGGAGATCAGAGGGCGAGGGAAGCGAGTGATGTTCGTCGGCGGGACGCCTTTGTATCTGAAATCCCTGATCTGCGGATTCTTTCAAGGTCCTCAGGCGGATTGGGAGTTTCGTAAAGCGGTTGAACTTGAGGTCGCCCAAGTTGGCTCTGAACGACTGCACGAGCGCGTAGCTCAAGTCGATCCACTTTCGGCAAAAAAAATTATGCCTAACGATGTTCGGCGCATGACTCGGGCACTTGAAGTGGCCCGAATAACGGGCAAGCCTTTGAGTCATTGGCAAACGCAATTTGAGAAATTCGTCGTTCCCCCCCAAAGCCGTGCCTTCGTCTTGGGTTGGGATAGAGCGGTCTTGCATCACCGCGTTGAAAACCGCGTCAATCAGATGCTCGAAATTGGATTGATCGACGAAGTCCAAGAGCTAATGAAGAAATTTGGAACACTAGGCCGAACGGCTTCTCAAGCAGTTGGTTACAAAGAACCTCTGCTGTACCTTGCCGGCGAGTTGGATTACAAGTCGATGAAAGAATTGATCACGATCCATACGAGGCAGTTTGTACGTCGTCAGGAAATTTGGTTTCGTTCGATGCCAACTATCGAACGCATTGAGATGACCGATTCAAGTAGCCTTGCATCCGCCGTCGACACCATCTGCTCGGCGGTCTAACGTCCCTATACAACATTCACATCCCATCACCCCCAACTTCCAAATTGGAAAGCCACACCTTGAACCGATCAAAAATCATCCCTTCAAACATTCCTGTTCCACAACTTGCAACCGAGGAGTTGTTACAAGCCCTACGATGGCGTTATGCGGTGAAACGATTTGATACGGACCGTCAGATCCCTCCATCTCATTGGACCGCTATCGAAGATTCGTTGATCCTTACCCCCAGTAGCTTCGGCTTGCAACCCTGGCGATTTATCGTGATCACCAGCCAAAGTATCAAAGACCAACTACCGGCGATTTCTTGGGGGCAGCAACAGCCCAAAGACTGCTCACATTTTGTGGTGTTCGCTGGGCTTCGCTCCATGGATACCGACTATGTCGATCGGTTCTTGGAAGATGTGGCAAACGAGCGAGCACTCCCGATCGAATCATTGGCCGGCTACCGAAAAGTTGTCCTTGGATTCATCGAACGTCAAGAATCGCAAATTCCAAATTGGGCGGCCCACCAACTCTACATCGCGTTGGGGCAACTGATGACAAGCGCCGCATTACTCGGGATCGACACATGCCCGATGGAAGGGATTGAACCTGGAAAATACGATTCGCTCCTTGGACTCGATTCAACTCCGTATACGACGAAAGTCGCTTGTGCATTGGGCTATCGCCATCAAGACGACACCTATGCGAACAATGCTAAAGTTCGTTTCGACCGCGAGTCAATGATCAAGTCGATGTAATCGATCCGACACCCGCAATACGAAGGTGCCTCACTATTTGATTGGCATTACCGATAGGTTTTACCTATTAGCATTACCGATTGGCATCACATTTCAGCATAGCTGACTACGAGTCCAACTCTGGAAAGTGCTCCCGGTCAGCTTGACGATGAATCAAGGACTTGGTGCGCGTCAAGAAATCGGACTTGTAGTTCGCTACCTGTTGCTCGCTTATCTCCAATGTCTGGGAGACCTCTTTGTTACTGAGTCCGAGAACAAAGAGCATTTCAATGCACTTGAGTTTTTGATAGTCACATCGGTCTTGCCATTTCGAGATTTGCTCCCGAAGAGCAGCCACTAGCGCTTCCTCTTCTCGGTCTTTCTGTTCATGGGAACGGACGATGCTACTTGCTTGCCTCCCTCCGGAAGGCATCCTTTGCAATGCTTCGCTCGAATTGTCTTGTGTGACCAATTGCACTGCGAATCTCCGACCTTCGCGCCGTAGGTGATCTGTCAGTTTATAAGCTGCGATCGAGAACAAGTAACTCTCGAGTGGTCGCGAGCGATCGTAGTTCGGTAAGCTATTCAAGAATCCGATGAGAGTTTCTTGAACGATATCTTCGGCTGCAGCTCGGTCCATGATGCGCAAGTGAACGTAAGAGAACAGCCGTCCTTCGAAACGATCGATGAAATCTTGCCAAGCTTGTGTTTCACCCAGTCGGATACGGTCGATTAGATGCTGCTCGATATCGGGTAGGTTCATCGCGATCCATCCCGTTTTTTGTTCGTCTGACGCTTTGCAATCATGCCGCTGATCCCTGATGCAAATGCCAACGCGCCAATCGAAGCGAATGTAACAGTAACCGATTGAGTAACTCGATTTCGCGTAGCCGTCTCACGATCCCATCGCCGTATCTTGTGCATTGCGTCCGGGCCAATACTGACTAGTTTCCAAAGTTGATGATAGGTACCGCTTGGGCGATCAAATACGAGATCGTACTCCGTCTCAGCCTTGAGAATTTCCGCTTTGATGAATTCATCCGTAAGCTCAGATATGTCGCTGGAAGAGGAGTAGTGAAGCACATGGTTGTCGAGCAGCTTTAAGACTTGTTCGCGAGCTTGCTGATCCATCGCAGATCTGCATTCTTCAAGCGAGGATTCCACGGAGCTCTCTATCGCGATTCGCAAGTACTCTTCGTCTATGACGTTATCGCGAACCCAAGCGGGAGCGTTCGCATCCCATATGGGGCTGTCCAGTTGGTTTGAAGGACGATTTGCATCTCCCTGAATAGCTGGCTTAGTGATCGCGCTAGTGGGAGGTACTCGTGAAGTCTTCTTGTTCGAACTTGATGGATTTGAATTGTTTTGTTCGAGTCCTTTGATCTCTTCGTCAGAAGCAACTTCACCCTTGCTTGTACTTTTATCAGAAGGATTGGCTGATTTACCCCCTCCGAGAAATGGGAGATTTTTCGATACGTTGTTCGAAGCAGAAGATTCCGTGGGTCCACCTGGCCACGATGAAAACTCTGCAAAAGCCTCACGCATCGCTTGTTTCACATCGCGTGAGATCTGCTCTTCGGTTGCCTTGGGATCGAGCGTCGAGGAGACTTCGTCGAGTTTTTCTGCAACACGCATCAGCGACTTCGTCATCCATTCCAAGGATTGTCTTGCTGAATTATACGTTGGATTAACTGCATCCGATTCTTGATTCGCCGCAGAACCCGCGTTATGGCATGCGATGACAACAAACATCATGACTACAAAACTTGCGAGCAACCTAGATTGCGAGAGAGTCTCTTTCCATCGGGCGGAATACCGTCCAATTCGAATCGAATACTTGGGCTTTGTATTTGTGTTGTTTTCTGTGTTCATATGCCTGACTCCATGGAGTAGATACTATGCATCCTGCATCCGGCGGTGATAAGTGGGGTTGTTCGGGTCGATCCAAGGTGAAGCGACTTGAACAGCAAGGGAAGTAATTCCCGCAAACCAATAAGTCCACGGAGATGGAAAATAGAATAGCAATTGCACCAATCCAGCAGCGATCATACTCCAGCAAATGATCCAGTATGAAAACTTCTTTTTTCTCAAGATATCCGACTGACGCCACCATCGAACGATCCAGAACAGCAAGCCAAAATATGCCATATGTCCAGCAAGGGTAGGAATTCCTTGAGGGTCGTAGAATCCCTTCCAAGTTCGGTTATAGGTGTTTTCGAGGATGTTTTTATCGAGCACCCTAATGCGGATCCCGGAGTTAGGGTTCGAAATAGATTCCCAAGGGACTAAGAGATACTCACTGAGCTGGAAGCTCACGGCACCGAGAATTAGGCCGGCGATGAACATTGCGAATCGAAATGCGATGGAATCTTCGGTTCGCGACTCCCATCGTCGAGCAAGGGATAGAATTGTCCAGGTGCTCAAGACTGACATGATTCCCATCCAAGCCACCGCAGCCCATGGGTGAGCAGTCCCAAGCTCGGGACGCATGGAGCTTAAAAACCCTGCGTTGATAGCTAAGAATCCTCCGACGGCAGCGAGTACCGCGGAAACCAAACCACCAAAGCTCAACGCGCGAATCCATTCATGTCCAACGATCCATGGATTACGATGCACAAGCTCCATTCGTTGAACATCTCTCCACCTCCTCAGTTCGGTTTTCCCTTTGGGAGGGCGAGGTGTGGAGCGATGATTGGCTGCAACTGGGATCGTATCGCCTTTGGTCTGGTCCCAGAACACCGTTTTGGATTCAGAGTTCGAGCCTTTCGGGTTTTCATAACGAACGGTCTCTTGAAGTGCTGCTGCGTTGAATGCACCCGCTCGTACGTTCTGAATGTCTTGCGAAGTTACGTGGCCGAAAAACCAAAGTGAATAATAGACGGCATAAGCAAGAAGTCCCCAGGCAGCAATGATTCCTAATGCCGAGAACCATAGGATTGCCGCAATAGCGATAATCGCGACGAGCACTTGGGAATCTGCGTTCTTCTTCGATTGCTTCCCGTTGAATTTCTTCGAAGCGCCGATACCTGCTTTCATTCCGCTGATCGTACTTCGTAGCATCAAGTAGATCGGCTCACGCTCCATCATCATTCGGTGGCCATCGATCCCCAGCGTGAAAAATGCGTTTAGTCGTTCGGTGGGTGATAGCTGATTTTGAGAATTCGTTCGAAACGCCGGGTTATCGGATCCGCCTTGGCGATTGGCCTTTTGAGCATTCTGTGCAGGCCTAGACGTTGGTGAGCTTCGATCGTTTTCAGAAGCAGCCTTGTAAGCGGCAGCGTGTTCGTGAGGATGGTGAAAGTCCATCTGCGATCGTTGGGAGACGAAGCCGCCAGGCATTAAGGTGTAGCCAAGATCGTCGAGTAGCTCCCTCCCATCTCGGTAACGCAACGTCGGATTCTTTGCCAAGCACTTCGAAACAACCGTCGCGATTCCTTGAGGTAATGCGCTCAAGTCAGGATCGTCGGTCAGGTGCTTAAGAAGTATTTCTTGGGTGCTCTCACCATCGAAGGGGACGTTACCCGTAAGCATTTCATAAAGAATGATGCCGAGGGAATAGATGTCGATTTCTTTGCCATATTCACCTTTACCGATCTCAGGGGCCATGTAATGAAAGGTCCCGACGCTTTCGGTTTGACCCGCCCGACGCGATGCGCTGATGTACTTCGAGAGTCCATAGTCACCGATCTTTGCCAACCCACGCTCGATGAAGATGTTTGCAGGTTTCAAGTCACGGTGAACGATGCCTTGGTCGTGCAAGTACGTAACACCAGCTACCATCTGTGCGAAGACGGGAACAACACGGTTAGGATCCCCGTTTTCGTAGGCATGTACGGGTGGAGCGGTATTGCGGTCAAGTTGATCGCGGAGGGATTCCCCTTCGATAAACTCCATGACGATCCAACCTTGTTGGTCTGCGTCATAGCGGATGTCGTAGACCGATACTAGATTTGGGTGGCGCAAGTTCAAGCAATGACGAACGCCCCGCATCTCCACATCAAGGTTTTTCTGGATTCGTTTGAGAGCAACCTCTTTTCCCGAATCACTCTCTGCAAAATAGACTTCGCCGAACCCGCCGACACCGATTCCACGGCGAATGACGTACCCATCGAGTGGGCTATCACCATTTCCGTATTGAAACTTCATGCGTACACCTGTGGTTCGTAGATCGCTTGTTGCACGGAGGATTTCATACCGTTTTTCATGCAGTTTGAATAAAACCATGGCCGTTCAAGGATCCTGCAATGGATTGCTTTGAAAAGTATTGTCCCGTATCGGAGATTAATGTCGAGTTATCTCGCGATACCGGCAGATGAATTTCTGGTCAGAAACCTGCGAAATCAACTAGATTTCGAGGGTGAAAGTCAAGGAATCGCTTTGGACTCGTTGGCCGGGTTTCACAGCAAATAAGGCGCCTTGAAGCTCATTTCCTACCCAGACTTTTTCTTTTCCGGAAACGCGGCAGAGCCACATTTGGTTGTTTTTGAACAGAACAAATCGCCCACTCTCGCGGTCTTGTTCCAAACCGCGAGGGATATCTGGCCGATATTCAGCTCTCAAGTCGTGGGCTGGCAATTCGGGGGACGGCAATTCGGCGGACGGGGCTTGAGAATTGAGGTATTGGATGTGACAACTTGAGTCGCATCCAATGAGGATATTCCCCGCCACCAAAATCACCGCATCGACAAAAGGCTGCCAGCGATGCTCGGAGACCAAGTCCAGCCTTGCTGTACCACTCCATGGCGAGGACCTTCGATACCGAATTTTGATGCGTTCTGAGATTGTGAAAATCTCAGAGTCTTTCATCAAAATCGGTGCGTCACTAGGGGATATGCCGCTCGATTCCTGCAAGTCTCGATGACTTTGGAATCGCTCGAACCAATGCTCGCCATTTGAATGATGGATCGCACAAGCTCTACGGCCTAAATCCCCTCGGATTGCTAAATCGACGTCATTCCCAGGGAACGACTGTCCTATACTCACGAAGCTCTGTTCGCACAGTGCGAAACTTCCAACACCATCGATCCATAACACGCTAGGCTTGGGCATCAGACGTTCAACCGGGGACATCATAGAAAAGTTGCAATGATGTTCCATCATGAATCCTTTACTCCGTTTCGTCCAGCGGTTACGACCTTCCAGCGGACTTGCTCTCAAAGATCTCTACGGCATCTACTTACCGCATCTATTTGCCGCTTGGAGACAGATCCGCGAAATGATCAACGGAGTCGGACGCGATCTCTCCTTCCTGGGTCCGAGAATCGTCGGCTCCGAAATATTCGCTGATTTGTTCAAGCACATCATTTGAGCCGGATTGTGGTTCGACCGGGATCAATCCCAAATGCTCCGAGCCTTGAACAAGCTTTTCTGCGACATCGATTCGAGTTGTAATCTCGTCAAGGGCTTGGCGAACTTGGCCGATCGCCCCGTCGTCCACCGCGAATTCGCTCCCAGCTTGGGCGACTTGCACCATCGTCAAGCGAGCTTGCAAGTTCTCGATTTGCACTTCAAGCTCACGCTTGGTCGATAGCATCTCATCGAGCTTCCTGCGTGCGGCGACCAAATTGCGTTCGCGTGCGTCAAGGATTTTCGAGAGTTTATCGGCTGTTTGTTCAAGCGACTGATAGTGCTTGAAGCGATCGCTCAAATCGCATCGGATTTGCTCGGCGGAGTACTTCTTACCTTTGTAAGTGACGTACTTCACGCCACTTTCAACATCCTCCTTGAGTTTCAGGATCGCGTCTTTGGATTGAGATAATGCAGATTCCTTGGTGCTGACTTCCCGCTGAAGCTTTGCGACCTCGACTTCTTCTCTTGCAATCCGTTTCAAATTCTCTGCGATTTCCGGTTTGAGATTTGTAATCAGATCGCGAGCTCTGGTGATCTCGACTTCGATAGGAATTTGATCCTTTACCGAGTCGCGCAAGCTATGGACACCGGTTCGCACGTAACTGACCGTGGAAGTCCCCAAAAGAAGGCCAGAGGTTCCAGCCAACAAAACCGATCCGATCAAAAACTTCTTTAGCATGGTAATACCATCCCCTTTTAGGACAAAACCCTTGTGAAACGTTGCAAATCCCCGTTGCAATCGATAATGGCATTTCGCATGACCTATCCGAATATTGCCGGCAAAAAGGAAATTTCTTGGAAACCTTTTTTCCTTTGGCAACCAGGACCCGCATCGGCGGTTGACAGGTTGCCCACCAACAGCGAATCTACTAGGGCTATCGCGGACACCATGGGGCGTCCGACTCGATCCGACTATTGTTTGAAGCGTTCAGCCGCAAGGCTTTAGATTTGAAACGATGACGCAAACTACTTTCGCCACAGCCACCCGACCTTACGGTCAACCCGCCTCGGATATCGGGGCTCCGGTCGACGATTGGTTCGAAGCTGCCCTTCAAACCTCCGTCGGGGTACTTGAGCCAAGCACTCTCGGAGGTCGTAGTTCCATCGTTCGAAACTCTTGGGGCGATGACGACGAAGACGCCGATGACGATCTTCCCGAAGACGATCTGCCGGTCGACGAAGAAGAGGACGAGCCAGACCCGTTCGAGGATTTCGACGAAGAAGACTTTGACGATGATTTCGATGATGACTTCGAGGAAGAACTCGAAGATGAATACGAAATCGAACCGGCGGATGACGGGATGCTCGAAGGCCACCCGGACGCAGAAGATATTGATGATGTGGATGGCGACACACCTGCCATTGAATTCACCGACGACGAGTAATCGATGTTCCGCGCTGTAAAGACCGACGTCAAGTTCCCCGTACAAGAAGAATCGATCCTCAAGTTCTGGAAAGAACACGACATCTATAAGAAGTCGTTGGCGCAGCGGCAGGGTGCAACGCCGTTCGTCTTTTTCGAGGGGCCTCCGACCGCTAATGGGCTTCCACACCCCGGTCACTGCTTGACCCGCGCAATCAAAGACCTATTCCCGCGTTACCGAACCATGCGAGGGTATTGGTGTAACCGTAAAGCGGGTTGGGATACGCACGGTTTGCCCGTAGAAGTGGAAGTATGTAAAGAACTAGGGATCCACTCCAAGGAAGAAATCGAATCCTTCGGCGTAGAGCCCTTCATCGCTAAATGCCAACAAAGCGTCTGGCGATACATGCAAGAATGGGAACGAGTCACCGAACGACTCGGGTTTTGGATCGATCTCTCCGAAGCATACGTTACCTACCATCAAAGCTACGTTGAAAGCGTTTGGTGGTCCCTGAAAAGCCTTTTCGATCGAGGTCTGCTCTATCGAGGACACAAGATCGTCTGGTGGTGGGCTCAAGGTGGAACGGCGCTCTCGAGCGGCGAAGTTGGACAAGGTTACCGCGAAGTTGCAGATCCAAGTGTTTACGTCCGATTCCCACTTGTAAATCCTCCCGATGGAATCCCCACCGGTACATCACTGATCGTCTGGACAACCACTCCGTGGACTCTGCCGTCGAACCAATTCGCGGCGGTCCACCAAGATATTTCCTATGTGTTGTGTCGTACCGAGGATGCTTCGGAAAACTCCGCTCCGTTTATCGTCGCCGAAGGGCTCGTCAGTTCCCTCGGAGAGAAGATCAAAAAAACCCTTGTGGTCGAACGATCGTTCAAGGGCAAGGAACTTGTTGGACTTCGCTATGTTCCACCCTTCGACTACTTCCATAAGAAACAAGACGAAACCGGACAATTGGTTTCAGGTGAAACGCAACATAAACAATGGCGCATCGTCCACGCCGACTTCGTGACCATCGATTCTGGGACCGGAATCGTTCACCTTGCTCCTGCTTTCGGGGAAGTCGACCATGAGGTCCTGATTGCCGAAAAAGGCCGTTTCCGTGATAACACCGGCCCGGGGTTGATCTGCGCTGTAGGTCCTGACGGTAAATTCACCGAAGAAGCCCCTGATTACAGAGGGGTGTGGGTTAAAGAGGCTGACAAACCAATCACTCGATCACTTCGTGAACGAGGATTGCTCTGGCACCAAGAACAATACGTTCACGATTATCCTTTCTGCTGGCGAGCAAGCGACGATCCTCTGATTCAATATCCTCGCGAAAGCTGGTTTATCCGAACCACCAACTTCCGCGACGCGATGCTTGAGAACAACGCCAAGATCGGCTGGCTTCCGGAACATATCGGACCAGGTCGATTCGGCAACTTCCTTGAGTCAAACGTTGACTGGGCTCTTTCTCGAGAGAGGTATTGGGGCACCCCATTGCCCATTTGGGTCTGCCAAGCCACCGGAAGGATGGAAGCGATCGAATCCTACGATGAATTGCTCTCCAAACCAGGTGTCACCGGGATCGATGTTTGGACCAAGGCAAAAGAGGCGACTCCTTCACTTGCTGAAGATCTAAAGGTCCATAAACCGTATATCGACGCAGTCTCCTACGACTCACCATTCGCAAATGGCGCTAGAATGCAACGTGTTAGCGAAGTCATCGATTGCTGGTATGACAGCGGCGCGATGCCTTTTGCTCAGTGGGGTTATCCTCATAAAGGCCAAGAGCAATTCAAGTCCCAATTCCCTGCTGACTTTATTAGCGAAGCGATCGATCAAACACGAGGATGGTTCTATTCGCAACTTGCTATCAGCACCATGCTGTTTGGTAAAACGCCTGTTCAAAGCGATAGTTCTTTGGCGTCCCCAGCATCAAAAAGTACAGAGTCCTCAGTCGAGTTCCCCCATCCATTTAAAAACTGCATCGTCCTCGGTTTAATGTTGGCCGAATGGTACGAAAGCAAAGATGGGAAACAGAGGTTCCTCACTGAAGAAGACGCGAGAGCTGCGGTTGGCAGCGATTTCGTTCAGAAAACTGGCAAGATGAGCAAGCAACTGCGAAATTATCGCAGTCCTCAAGAAATCTTTGATCGCTATGGGGCAGACGCGCTCCGATGGTATCTCTTCGCCAATCAAGCCCCATGGAACTCGATTCTGTACTCTGAACGAGCGATTCGAGACAGCATCCCCGAGTTCATGCTGCGTCTGTGGAATGTATTCAGCTTCTTTACGATTTATGCCGAAATCGACGGCTTCGTAGGCCCAGCCGAATTGCAAGGTCCAGTCGACCAACTCCTTTCCTCAGAGTTAGCCAAAGCTAAGACTTATCGGCCCATCGAAGAACGCAGTGAATTGGACCGATGGATTCTCAGCGAACTTGCAACCGCTTGCCGCGATGTCGTCGATCGCATGGACCGTTATGATAGCTACGGAGCTTGCCAATCGCTTAACGCTTTTGTCGATGCATTGAGCAACTGGTACGTACGTCGTAGCCGTTCCCGCTACTGGTCCTCCGATAAGAACTCCACAGAGAAGATCGATGCTTACTGGACTTTGTACGAGTGCTTGTTGGTAACCACCAAGCTAATCGCACCATTTACTCCATTTTTAGCAGAAGCTCTCTGGCAGCATTTAGCAGTTGGACTACCTGGTGTTCGCGCATCGGTACACCTTTGCGATTTCCCGACCGGAGATTTTGCACAACCGGATCGCACGCTCAACGAGAGAATGGGACTCTTGCGTCAAATCGCTTCCCTCGGTCGATCCGCGAGAATGGAATCGAAACTAAAAGTAAGACAACCACTTTCGAGAGTCGAAGTCACCCTAGTTGACGGCGTTCATGCGCAATGGCTTGCTGCCCACGACGATATCGTTCGCGAAGAACTCAACGTTAAGGAGATTCACTACACGAGTGGATCGAGCCCATTCGTCACCTACAGCGTCCAACCAAACTTCAGAAAACTTGGCCCTCGCGTAGGTCCATTGTTGCCGAAACTGAAGAGTAGTCTCGCCGCGATGTCCGGGGCTCAAATCATGGACGAGATGACTCGCAATGGGAAAATGGTCATCGATATTGATGGTAAGACGATTGAACTCGATGGTGAAGACATCCAAGTACGACTAGCTGCGAAAGAAGGCTGGGCAGCTTCGCAAGGAAATGCATGCGTCGTTGCACTTAATACTGAACTAACTCCCGAGTTGATCCGAGACGGGATCGCAAAGGATGCGATTCGCCTCATACAAGATCTTCGCAAGCGCAAAGGTTGCAATTACACGGATCGGATTGAACTGGTGTTCTTGGTCAGCGATCAGCAGGTAGAGGAAGCGTTGGTTTCCAATCGCGACTTTATCGCTGGAGAGACGCTTGCTCAAAGCATCGCTGTTCGACTCGAGTCTCTGGAAAACATCACAAGTTCATCGAGCGATTGGGAGCCTGTAGAACTTGCTGAGTCTCCAGCGAAGCTTTCGCTCGTAGTTAGCCCAGCAAACAGTACATCAGGACAATAGCCGTAAATTGCGGAAGCGAATGCTTTCTTCTTGGAGAGTGTTTGCGGAGCTATAAAAGAGCGAGGGTCGCCTAGGAAGTGCCCGAACAACTTAGACCAACGCGCAAAAGCTAGATTTCTCCACTTGGCGTTTCCTACACGTACCATAGATACATACCTTGCTCGTCAGTTCGAGCACGAAGTGGTCGATACGCTGATGAAGAAGGCCATTCCCGGTTGGCAGGTGATCTTGGAGCTGAATCGGATGAGCATCCCAGAGCCGAAGGTAGAGCACCACACAATGCTCAGCAGAGTTATCTGCTGGTGACCGAAGATGATTCTGCAAGCGCGGGGGCGAAGGTGATGGTGGAAGGGTGATTGAATGGCCGTGTTAGTAACCGGAAAACCGATGTGCCAAACGAGCTATAAAGTTTTACCATGGATGGTCAAAGCCTGGTGCGTCCGACCGAATTTCGCGATCGCGTGTGAACCAACACGGTGAGTGCATTTTGTCATCTGACGTTATCCATTCTGCGATGATTGGAGTCGGGCCAAGCACAATGTCATGCTGATGGACAATCCTGACTTTTTTGTCGTCAACGAACTTTATCGCTATCTCCTCGAATGCTCCCACGTGGTGAAAGGAACCGGAAGTCACCGAATATCGATGAGAGTGCAAGATTCCCTCCTTTGATTCGGTCCGCTTGAATTCGAAGTGGAAGTGCTTCCTTTCCTTGGATTTCAGAAATCGTTCAAAAGCATCAGCCAAAGAAGCAAGCGATTCATACTCCGTATCGCACTCTACAACTGAGCGAATCTGTGGTGGAACAGACGCATTTGGTGGGTGATCGCACACATCCAGGTCGCCCGATGACGCCAAGCGTCTGTACCAATCTTTGTCTTTCCCGCGATAACGGATGCATTTCAACTCGGCACCTCGAATCGCCTCAAACATCATGTCGCACTCAGATCGGGTCACTGGCTGACGTTTGACGAAGCAGTGCGATGTTTCGTCGTATGCGAACAGTGCGGGGGCAGATTGCATGGGCACGTCGCACGAAGTGCAACATCCGTGCTCGACATAGAAGTCGCCCTCGGCGTTTAATGGATGTGCAGTCATAGTGTTTTCACTAAATCTTGCTTTCAGGTAGGACAGCGTATTTTATGTAGGCAGCAAATTGCAACCTACGCCCCGAACAAGTTTCGAGCTAAATAACACAATATCGGATGGTCGCCTGCGTGC
>Ga0214163_1000407_pt1 | contig 20395 bp, 14 predicted proteins | sample LakMenepilimnion_2_FD_153001 | JGI IMG/M metagenome (GOLD analysis project Ga0214163, IMG submission 153001) | Freshwater microbial communities from Lake Mendota, WI - Practice 15JUN2010 epilimnion v4 | ecosystem: Environmental > Aquatic > Freshwater > Lake > Epilimnion/Euphotic zone | place... | reverse complement strand
TGGCTACGAGTGTGGATTGTCGGTTAAGAACTTCAATGATTTAGAGGTGGGCGATAATTTAGAGTGTTACGAAATGAAGGAAGTGAAACGTACGTTGAAGTAACGTTGAAACTTGAATCATTAAAAAAGGCCAAATCATCGATTTGGCCTTTTTTAATGGGTATAAACTACTAGGTAAGGATTTTCAGCCAACGATTTTACAAAATGTATTCTGCTAAAAAACAGTAAAACCTATGTAGAAAACAGTATTGTGATGTAATTTTTAACGCGCTCATTTCCTTTACAGGAAAATCGTAGTTTTAACTTAAAAGTTCTTTTAGGTTCACTGATTTAAAGAAGACAATAAGCAGTGAAACAAATAAACCAATAAACATGGCACCTACGGTAATCAAACTCCGTTTGGGGCTTGATCTTGATAAGGGAACTTGTGCGGGTTCTAATACCTTGAAAATAGGTGTTTCTTTTTGAACTTTAATTTGAGCTTCACTTAATTGGCTTGTGAGACTCGAATATAAGTTGAATGCTAAATCTACCTCATATTGCAACTTTTTCTCCTGTGTTTTTGCCACATTTAAGAATCTGTTTCGATTCTGATCTTTGTAATTTGAGTAGGTAAATAAGGCTTGATCATAGCGTTTCCTAGCTTCGGCTTGTCTTGAAGTTAAAAAAATCATTTCTTTTCTTACCTTTTCTGTTCGATAGTTGACAATATATTTGGTTAGTTGGTTTTGAACTAAACTTGTTAAATTAGCAGCAACCACTGGATTTTGTAAAGTACATTTAATGGTCAAAAACATCGTTTTTTTGTCCACTTCCACTTGAATGTAATTATTTAATTTTTTTAAAATTTGAGCTTCTTTTAAATCAATATTAATAAAGTCTATAGTTTGTCCTGGGGATATAGGGACACTTAGGTCTTTCAAATCTGAATCTGATGAAAGTTCTTTTAAGGCTTTTTCTTCCTCTAGTTTTTCACTATCAAAGAGTTTAATAGGTGCATTTGATTGATGTTCTTTTAAGTAATCGCGTAATAATTGATATTTTTTTATTTTTGGATTGTATATTTTGGAACGAATTAATTCTTGAAGAAAGGGTATACTTGCTACAATATTGGGATACATGGCAGGTTGAATGGCATCAACACCTGATGCGCCACCTAAATTAATTCCTGCTAAGCCAGCTAAAGATGAGAGTCCTCCTAAACTACCAGCAGCCCCACTCGATTTACTATCTGCTGATTCTGGTACCATCTTTACAGAGGATTCGTATTCATTATTTATTGTTAATGAGTAAAATGCGCCTATTGCAGCAAACAGCAAGGATATTCCAGCAATTAAGATTTTATACTTTTTAATTGCACCGTAAATTTCACTAAAATTGATAGAAATTTCGTCTTCTTCAACTGACTTGATATTAGAATTTTCGTTCTTAGACATGAAATTTATTTTGGTAAATTATTAACTAAAGTAATGATCGCAAAGGAAACGGATACTAAACTTGACGCCAAACCTATTGCTTCTGCTGCTGTTAATCCCTTTTTCGCATTTTTAGGAATCTCTGGAATAACAATTTCAGCCCCTGGATTTATTTTGGGATATTTTTTGAAAATAAGGAATCGTTTGATTTGATTCGATACTCCATTCGCATAGGTGATATAGGTAAGCTTTTTATTGGCATCTTCAGAATATCCACCCGCTTCTGCGATATAATCCCTTAAGCTATAACCCTCTTTGTAAGAAACAGCTAATGGATTTTGAACACCACCTGTAAGTTTGATTGTTTGTAAGAGTCTTGGAATGGTTAATTGGTCCCCTGCCATTAATTGGAGATTTTCTTGGGATTCTGGATTTTTTAAAATTTCTTTTAAGTTTACACCGACGGTGGTGGAATCCCTAAATAGTTTAGCCCCTTCTAAATAGCCTTCCGTTCTTAACCCCCCTGCTCTCATCAAAATATCAGAAATTCTTTGTTTATTATTTTGGATGGCATAGCTTCCAGGATAATTTACCATGCCCAATATCTTCACAGATCTTTGTTCCTCATAATTAGGCGCTCTTCGAATTGACACAATGTCAAACGGCTTTAATTCCATTTGAGATCCTTCATTGTTTAACTTTAGACTTCCATCAATATCAAATGTAATGATTTCAATTTTATTCGTTAAAATATCCCCATTTCCATGATTTATAATTCTTCTGGCCAATTCTAAGTTAGAGTAACTGGCAGATTCTTTAAATCCTTTCGCTTGTAAAATCAAATCACCCACTTTCATTCCCTCCTTGAATTCAAATTCACCTGGTTCATTTACTTCTCCTAGGATATTGACAAACCTCTTCTCCCTTAAGTTTAAAAGGGAATAAACAGTTAAAACATCCTCTCTTTGTAAATTAATATCAGCTACTTCCCCTCTTAAAATTTTACCAAGGTCAATGGATAAGACTTCAGGGTCAAAATTTTCTTTTCTTCTGGTAAGGGTAGCCCGACTTATAAATGCATCCTCCCTCAATCCTTCTGCTTTTTTAATTAATTCTTTGATGCTTGAGAGTCCCGTTTCTAAGGCATACATACCTGGTCTGAAAACTGCACCTTGTACCTCGACTTTATTTTCATAACGTTCAATAATCGCTCCAATGGAATACTTATCTCCATTTTGAGGCAAGAACGTCCCAACCTCTTCTTGCGTGATATTTAACAACTTTAATTCCCTAGAAGTATTTCTACGAACATTGATCATGTAGGTATATGCTTTCTCCGTAAATCCACCCGCAAATCTTAAGACATCTTTAAAGGTTTCTCCTTTAACGGATTCAAAGATCATGGGGCGCTTGACCTCACCCGACATTTCAATTCGATTTTCATAATCGGCTATTCGAATGATATCTTGATCTTGTAGGTGGATATTATCTTTCTGATCAGCCCTTAACAGAAAATCATACAGGTCTAACGTTCGAATCACTTTGTTTCCTCTGATGATGCGAATATTTCGATAGGAACCATTATTACTCGGCCCGCCCGCTAAATATAAGGCATTAAATACCGTCGATAAAGAAGATACGGTATAGGTCCCAGGAAGTTTAACTTCCCCAGTCAAAGTAACCTTAATGCTTCTTACATTCCCTAATGTTACTTGAGCAGATGATCCACTTCCAGGTTTATTTAGGCCTTGGTATAGTTGGCGCAAACGGCTCACAATCCTGGTGGTCGCCTCATCCACTGTCAAACCATTGATGTAAATAGGGCCTAAATTTAAAATTTTAACCGTCCCTTCTGGGCTTATTTTTACTTTGAAATTATCTAACACATCTCCGAAAATATGAATATCTAATTCGTCATCAGGTCCTAATTGATAGCTCTTAGGTGTAGCTATGCGCATGTCAGGTTCAAATGTCAAATTTTCATTATTAAATAAATCAGCACCAAATATTTTTTTATCTAAAAACTTCGAAATTCGTAATTGCAATTTGTTGTATTCTAACACTAAACTATCATTATAGATGTCAAGGGGATAAGTTAAAAGTTTTCTTTCTTCTAAGGTTAAAGGCAACTCTTTTTCATTTCCATTTTCATCATATAAAAAATCCAATTTTTTAGGTAAGCCAGTAACCGGATCAATGATATTATTTTTGTTAAATAGATCATTGTTAGTAGACTTTAAATTTTGACTGGAAGTTTTCTTTTTACTTAAATTTTTTGATCCAGTTCTTGATTTATTTGTACCCCCTTTTGAAGGTGACAAGCCATTTTCATCCGTTTGATTATTTTTTGAATAGGGATCATTATTTTCCACAGCTGAGATACGTTCTCTCATTTTTGCGATATCTGCAGCAGTATATCCCTGTGCTTTAGCAGCCTTTTCGATTTGCGCTTCAGTCATTCCACTCGATTGTGCCTTTTCCAAAAATAACGCAATCTCATCATCCGTTAAATCATCTACATTTTTTTTTGCACCCATAGTTTGAGCCATTGATACGCTCGCTAGAAGTGTCAGCATTAAAACAAGTGAGAAGAATATAGGACGTAAAACGTTATTCGGAAATTTCATAAGATTCATGAATGGGTATAAAATACAAGCAAATTTATTCATTTTTTTGTTCATGTCCCTATTTCGTGGGCCAACTATTTATTGTAAGGTGATATGATTTAAAATTTAGGGCAGGATAAGTTACGCTTGATTTTGAGGTAAGGTCTTTTGATCGACATATCTAAGTCAAATAAATACGCGATCGATATTTCATGAGCACCTCCAGAGGGCAATCCTAAATTAGATACAGTCAAGTCATAGGAATAACCAATGGAAAAATTATCTTGTCTGTATCCTAATAGAGCCACAAATGACTCTCTTGTCGAAGATTTGTTATTGCTCTTTAAAGGAATTCCTCGGTACCAAGCACCTATTACTAGGGGCGATAAGGTCAAATATGCTCCTAAATCCATTTGGTCAAAAGTTCCCTGATGTTTATAATGCATCACAGGACTAATGCTTTTCTCTCTATTTCGTTCACTGGCAGAATTTTGCTCATAATAAGAATCCTCAAATGCTATTTTTGTCCCTAATTGTAAACTATAACGAGTCTGCAAAATATCATTTGTTCCATTGATTAAAGATTTATTGGGGGCATTTAAATGATGGGCTGAGAGGCCTAACCACGTGTTTTTTAAATTAAATAAGGCACCTGCCGACAAATCAACATAATTGGCATTGGGTTTAAATTGGCTCAGTATCGGATCTGTCGACGTGCCCAAACTACCTCCACTGACCAATGAACTCACTTGGTCTCCAAAAATTAAATTTGAGTAATCAATGGCCTTGTTTACATAGGCTCCTTCCATTCCGAAAGACACAGAGCTTTCAGGTGCCAGAGTTAAATGATAGGCATATTGAAGCCCTAAGCTAGTGGTTTTTAAATTCGAAAATTGTTTGTCAGTGGTGGCAATAAACCCAAAGCCACTATTGATACTCGCCACACTAATATCAGCCGTTAATGCTGAATATTGATAGTTGGCAGCCAAATTAGGCCATTGGTTTCGATGATTGAAATTAACCTTTGAAATTTCGTTCACTCCGGCAAAAGCGGGTGATATCAACAAAGGTGCCGCGTAAAATTGTGACAAAGTAGGATCCTGTCCACGAACAACCCAAGGGCTCAAGGTAAGGGTACATAAACATGAAAAAATCAAAGCGATTTTTCTCATCATTTTGCGCTTAGCCCCGCAATTTAACGCTTAGCTTTTCAAAAACCAATAAAATAACTTAATTTGTATCGCCTAATCAATTTTACACCATGCTGCGTAAACTCTTTTTCCTGCTACCTTGGTTGTTGATAAGTCATATTTCATTCAGTCAAATCATCATTCGAAACAATTGCATTACTCAATGTGCTAATTGCACATTAAGTACTTCACCTGATCTAGCGACGGTGTTTGACTGGGCCGAGGACATGCCGGCGGGTACCAATTATTTTTGGGATTTTGGTGAGCCTGGTTCGCCTACCAACACATCTACGCTTCGTACCGGTTCGCATCAATATTGTACCCCAGGAGTTAAAACAGTGACTTTGACTTTGGTTAATGGAACTTCGACGACTAAGACGGTTAAGAAATTTACCGTGGGCCAACTCCCCTACATATATTTAGGAAAGGATGATAAGGACACTACAAAGACTATTTGCGATGGTCAATTCGTGGAATTGAACGCATTTGGGAAAGTAGGGAAACCTAATTATCCCATCGATGTTTTATGGTATCCCAAAGGAGAGACAACTGACATAATAAAAGTTAATCTGTCTGGATGTTATTCTGTTAAAATTACCGATCCAGTTTCTGGATGTTCGGCCGAAGCCAAAATGCAAATCAAAATTTGTGGCGAACGTGATCCCGACAAGAATATAACCAAATTTACGAAGGCATGGGCTTTTGGCGATGGAGCATCTATTTTATTTACGGGTTCACCAGATAATCCGACTTTAGTCACCAGTAAAATTAATGCCCCTAATGGAGTAGCTAAAATGGAGGATCCGACCATGTCAAATGGCCTTATTTTTTACACGGATGGCCAAAAGGTATTTGATAAGTTCAATAACCCCATCGACCCTACCAAAGTTTTAAATGGCGATCCCACAAATTCCCAAGGGGTTACCATTATTCCCAAAACATCATGTAAAGGCTGTCAGGCAGAATACTATGTGTTTACACTGAGTAAAAATGCGAAAGGCGAAAATTTAATTTTTTACAGCATCGTGGACATGAAAATGAATAAAGGCAAGGGTGGGATCTCTGTTTTAAATGATACCTTAAGTCCTGTTCCAACTACTTCTAGAATTTTAGCTACCGAGGGAGGCAATGGGTTTTATTGGCTCGTGACCCAGGATGCGGATCCTTTGGCTACGTCAACCACCACGCGAATTTTTAAAGTGTCTGCTTCTGGTATTTCAGCTCCTGTGGTTACAAAATCGGGTACGAGTATTTCTGCTGCGGCTGGGTCAACGGGAAATACCAAGATCTCAGCCCCTAATTCGACTAAATTGGCCATTACCATTCCTGGTCCGCCGGCCAATAAAGTGGATATTTACGATTACGATAAAGCAACTGGGAAATCAACTTTGTCGTTCACCTTAGATTTAGGAATTAGCCCGCCTACTTTGTATGGGGTTGAGTTTTCACCTAATGACAGTGTACTTTATGTTTCGATGCAAGGAGATGGAGGTTCAATTCCTTCACAGATTTTGCAATTTGATATTTCTAGCAAAGATGCAGTAAAAACGCTGGCGAGCAAACAGATAATTTATTCAGGACCTGAAAAAGTCGGTGCTTTACAGATAGATCCAGTGAATTACGCGATTATATTTGCAGCCTTTCAAGGGAGTAATATTTTAGGTAAAATTACAGGCTTAAAAAACTTAGTTAGTCCAACGGGTAATCCTGCTATTATGGCTAAATTTACCCGAAATGGGTTTGGTCTAGACGCTTCAGGGAAACCGATTACTTTGCCTTTGGGGGCCACAAGCCAATTAGGTTTACCGCCTACTATTCCATTTCCGATTACGCCCCAACCTCCTCCTTCGATTAGCCAAACTTGCGATGGGACAACGTTTAAGTATACGGTTTCTCAGAAATTATGCGATCCTTTAAATAATGATCGCATCGATTGGAAAATTTATCAAACGACCTTAAGTCCTTTTCCACAGGCTAAAACAGGTATTCTCGTCCCTTTAGATGATAGTAAACTTATACATTCTTTTACAGGGGCAGAACTAAAATACGATTTTGCCACATCTGACAATTATGTGATCACTGCGGCCATTACCAATAGTTGTGTGAAGGCTTATTTGTTAGATGCGCAGCAATTTGATATCGTGGTTTTAAAACCAGTGACCCTGGATGCTGAATATAATCGAATTTGTAAGACGGATGCAAAAATCACTTTGACTAAAACTCCGGTTTCTAAAAACCTCGTTTATGCATGGAGCAACGGAGATAAAACACCCACAGCTACCTTCAAGTATCCTGGTGGAAATTTATCGTTGGCCCTTTCCGATACAGCGACCAAATGTTCCGTAAAAGTATCCACTAAAGTGAATTTCCTAGAGAATAGCTATGTGATGCCCAAAAAGGATTTTTCAATTTGTATGGATTCTCCAGTACCGTTTCCTATCCAGTTAAATTCAAGTACAAAAGATTTAAAGTTCGAATGGACTGGACCTATGATTACCTCCGCTGATATTAACAATCAAATTTTAGTTAAAACCAGCGGGAATTACCAAGTAAAAATTACAGATAAGGAAGGTTGTGTTTTAAATAATACCTTTCCCGTTTCTGATAAATGCGAGCCTATTATTATTGCACCTAGTATTTTTACTCCCAATGGGGATGGTAAAAATGATTATTTTTCCCCTTTACCTAAAGTCGCCAAACGCGTAGAAATTTTAACGTTACAAATTTTTAACCGTTGGGGTGAAATGATATTTTCCAAATCTGGATCTCCCGATTTACAATGGGATGGGAAGTCCAATGGTGTGAGAGTTCCACAAGACTCTTATGTTTGGGTCATTCAATACAAAGCCGTTGATTATCCTGAAAAAGGGACTCAAACCATTCGTGGTGCGGTAATCGTAGCCTATTAATGCATGGACCATTAAGTAAATACACTTCCTTTAAATAATTTTTCGCTGATTTTTTGAAGACCTACGATTAATATTGTTTTAAAGTTTAGAAAACTCTAAAATCAATCGTATGAAACTTCGACATATATTATCTGTTTTTTGCCTTTTGTTTTTGAGTTCCTATACATCCATTTCCACTTCACCAAAAAAAGAAATTAAAGTTGCAGTCAGTTCTGTTCCAGAAGGAGCCGATGTACTTTTAAATGCATTTTTTATTGGTAAAACGCCTCTAACCCTTACGATCGATACTAAATCTAGTAGTTTTATTTATGTGAGCAAGGTGGGATTTGTTGGGCAAAGAATAAACCTTGATGGGAAACAAACTGAAATTAAAGTCCAATTAGTTAAAGAGTAGGGATGAAAATAACCTTTTTTACGCGCTTATTGGCCTACTGGCAAGGAAATAAAGTGGTGACACTTTATTCGACTTCTAACCAACGAGTATATACAACCATTGCATCTAAAAGTAAGGATCAATGGGTTTGCCAATTTCCAATTTTTGATAAAGAATGGGAATATATTTCAATTACCCTCTCAGCGGATGGCAGCTTGAAATTTACCGATTCTAAATTTGAAAATGCGGGAATAGATCGTTGGCGTTAATTTAGTAGGCTCTAACTTCTACCCCTTTCATAAAATTCACAAAGGCTTTGTTGACCACCTGATTCCCTCCTGGAGTGGGGAAGTTTCCAGTAAAATACCAGTCGCCCAAATGATCTGGGCAAGCAATATTTAAATTCGCAACCGTTTGATAAATCACAGAAACCTCGGCATGCAGATGTTTTGGTTTCACGATTTCAGCAATTTTATTTGAAATTTCTTCGTTGGTAAAAGGCTCATAAATGGCCTTCACGAAATTCTCTGAAGAAGCGGTGCTATTCTCTAAGGCCAACAAGCATTTTAAATTAACTTCGTCTAAAATATTTTCAAGACCTCTTTCCTTCAATAATTCTAAGGCAGCTCTGAAAGCAACAAAATCTTTCATTTTAGACATGTCAATTCCGTAGCAATCAGGGTATCTTATTTGAGGCGCTGAGGAAACAATGACAATCTTCTTGGGAGATAGTTTATCCAAAAGGCTTAAAATGCTTTTTTCTAAGGTGGTACCTCGAACAATGGAATCGTCGATTAAAACGACAGAATCAACTCCTTTATGAATCACTTCGTAGGTCGTGTCATAGACATGAGACACCATATCGTCTCTTTGATCATCGCTGGTAATGAACGTCCGAACCTTGACATTTTTGGAGATTAGTTTTTCAACCCGCGGTCTGAAAGTTAATAATTCTTCCAGCTCTTCCTCAAATAAAATACCTTCCATGATCGCTTTTTTCCTCTCTTTGGCTAGGTGATCTTCTAGGCCGTCAATCATGCCAAGAAAGGCAGTTTCAGCGGTATTGGGAATATAAGAAAATACAGTATTCTTTAAATCATGGTTGACCTCATTTAAAATTTGTGGAATTAATAATTGGCCTAGTTTTTTACGCTCATGGTAAATATCAGGATCAGAGCCTCTGGAGAAATAAATTCGTTCAAAGGAGCAAGATTTTTGCTCTAGTCGATCGATGAACGGCTTTTCTTGCACTGAACCATCCATGGCGATGACCAGTGCATGTCCAGGCGTTACTTCTTTGATCTCAGAATATTCACAATCAAAGGACGTTTTTATTGCTTGTTTTTCCGAAGCCACCACAACTACTTCATCGTCCACATAATAAAATGCAGGTCGAATTCCCGCAGGATCTCTAGCCACGAATGCCGCCCCAAAGCCCGTCATCCCTACCATCGCATATCCACCATCAAAATCTTTGCATGATCGTTCTAAAACACGCATTAAATCTATTTTTTCTGCCAGAATATCTGATAATTCAGGATTCTCGTATTTGTCTCGGTATTTTAAGAATTGTCTTTGATTTTCTTCATCCAAAAAATGGCCTATTTTTTCCATCACGGTGACGGTATCCACTTTTTCTTTGGGATGCTGACCTAAGGAAACCAATTTGTCAAACAAATCATCCACATTGGTCATATTGAAATTGCCCGCCATCACTAAATTTCGGGACCTCCAGTTGTTTTGGCGCAACATGGGATGGCAATTTTCTATTTCATTTTGGCCATGTGTTCCATAACGTAAATGGCCCAAGAGCACTTCGCCCGTAAACGCCACATTATCTTGCCACCATACCGCATCTTTTGAGGCATCGATGCCCGTATCGCGCTTGGTTTCCTTGGCTAACTTATGTGCTTTCTTGAATTTTTTGTCGATTTTCCCGAAAATATCGGCTACTGCTTGTGGTTCCACGGATCGATACCGACTGATGTACCGATGCCCCGGTTTTACATTGATTTTGATGTTGGCGACCCCTGCTCCATCTTGCCCCCGATTCACTTGTTTTTCCATCATCAAGTACAACTTTTTGAGGCCGTACATGGGGTTGTTGTATTTGTCCAAATAATACTGAAAGGGCTTACGTAATCGGATTAAAGCTATTCCGCATTCGTGCTTAATGGAATCAGACATCAGATGTTATTTGTAGGAGAAGAATTCGTTTTAAAAATCATGTTAAAATTAGGGAATTATTAGGGAAGCTAAGCGTTAATTTTACATTTTTTTAATCTATAAATTCCAAAAATTAAAAATTTCATTGGGGGCGATTAAACAAAGGATTATTCCAATAGCTATTAATCCAAAAATCCACAAATTCTTTTCCGTTTTAATCGCCTGGTCCACCTCAGATTTCTTAAAATAGATGTAAAAGGGAATTTTTAAATAGTAATAAACGGAAATGGCCGTGGAAAAAATGGCCACACTTAAAAGCGTAATCGTCGCTATGCTATCGTGCGCTTGCATGGATTCCCACAGCAATGAAAAATAGGTGATTTTAGCGAGGAATGTTCCTGCTGGTGGGAGTCCTATGAGGGCTATAAAACCCATGAATAATAAGAGGGATTTAATCGGTTGAGATTTGGAAAGTCCTTTCCAAAAGTTCAAATCATCGGTCCCTTCCGGAGCATTTTCCTCCGAATTTTCTGCTAAAAAGAATACCAAAATGGTACTTAAGCCATAGGTCAGGCTATAAAACAATAATGCTTCTGTAGCTTCTTTGGCAGGAGAAAGCCAAATCATGGCCATAAATCCTCCATGCGCGATGCTAGAATAGGCCAACAAACGTTTGGTGTGCTTCTGTTTCAAAGCCCCTAAATTTCCGATCAAAAGGGTTAAAATCGCTAAAGCTGCAACGTACAAGCTTATGTCAGTGGGGATGAAATGAATCAATCGGATTCCTAGCCAACTTACGGCAATTTTAGGAGCTATGGATATCCAAGCCATCCAAGGGGCTGATAAGGTTTCCAATACATCCGGGCTCCAAGGATGTAACGGTGCCCATGACATTTTAAACAGTAATGCGCATGAAATAAGGCCTAAACTTATTCCCACAAATAAGGGATCTGCAGAAGAAAAAATGCGTGTAAATGCTGGGTTGCTGAAGGACATCGTGCCGGAAAGTCCATATAGGAATGAAACTCCATAGAGAAATATGGCGGATGTTGCCATGCCAAAAAGCACATAGGGCAATGCTGCACGCGCACCTTCGGTATCTTTTCGAATACCGACCAACAAATAAGTGCCCAAAGACATTAATTCAATTGATAAAAAAAGGCTAAGCCAATGATTGCTAATGCCTGTTAAGAGAGAGCCAGATAAAATGCTGAAAAATCCTATTTGCTCTTCAACCGTAATTTTTTTCCCCGTAATTTGGCTCAGCAATAAGATTAAAAATCCTAAAGCTAAAATCAATAAATTGATGGCATTGCTGGCGGGCGTTATCCAAAATAAAGCAAAGGAAGCAAACCCATGTAGGCCATTTTGGAGCCTTTGGAAGGCCAATGCTAAAACAAATAATAAGCCTATTAATGAGATGAAATAGCGCCAAGAAGAACTGAATTTTTCAGATTTTCCATGGATAAATAACTCGGCAAAAATTCCTAGAACCAGCAATCCCATGACTAATAATTCTGGAAGCATCAGTGAAAAACCCTGAACAACTTGGTCCAATTTTTGGGATAATCCAGCAAGGGTTTCAGCAGAAAACATGTTCAAATTTAGTGTTTTTTGGCAGGAATTTTTTGACTTAAGTAAAAAGCCGTTGGGTTATTTTTTAAATGAATCATTTCTTCAGGACTTCCTTCGAAACATAAATGTCCTCCTTGCTCTCCGCCCTCAGGACCCAAGTCGATGATATGATCCGCACATTTGATGACCTCCATATTATGTTCAATGATGACCACGGTATCTCCTTGTTCCACCAAATCATTCAATGCCTTGAGCAACTTTTTAATGTCATGAAAATGTAAACCCGTGGTAGGTTCATCAAAAATAAACAAGGTTTTTCCTTTATTGGAATTCCCTTTTCCTAAAAAACTGGCCAGCTTGACACGTTGGGCTTCGCCGCCCGACAGTGAATTGGAGGACTGACCTAACTTAATGTAACCAAGGCCCACTTGGAAAAGGGGATCAATTTTCTCAGCAATTCGGGGCAATTTTTCCCTAAAAAAAGGAATACTTTCCTCCACGGTCATGTCGAGAATTTCTGCTATGTTTTTATCTTGAAAGGTGACTTCTAAAATTTCCTGCTTAAATCGCTTTCCCCCACAAGATTCGCAGGTCAATTTAATGTCGGCCATAAACTGCATTTCAATCGTTATTTCACCCTCCCCTTGACAGGTTTCACAGCGACCACCTTCCACATTAAATGAAAAATGTGCCGGTTTATATCCGCGGGATTTGGCCATCGGCAACTCAGAATATAATAACCTGATGGCATCATATGCCTTGATGTAGGTGATTGGATTGGATCTGGACGATTTCCCAATGGGTTGTTGGTCCACCATTTCCACACCAGCTATTTTTTGTAAACTTCCTTTTATCTCTCTAAACTTTCCTGTTTCCTCGGTTCCCAACTGGAGATTTCTCAACAAAGCAGGGTATAAAATTTTCCTAATCAACGTCGATTTTCCTGACCCACTTACTCCGGTCACCACCGTCATGATTCCCAATGGAATTTTGACATCTAAATTTTTCAAATTATTTTCTTGTGCCCCCGTAATTTCAATATGGGCCAACGATTTTCTCCGTATGGCCGGAATATCAATTTGGTCCGCCCCATTTAAAAATCGAAGGGTATGGCTATCCGTTATATTATCCGCCAACGCATCTGCTAGATTTCCTTGGAATATGAGTTGGCCCCCATGCCTTCCCGCCTCGGGACCGATGTCAATAATCTGGTCTGCAGCGCGCATGATTTCTTCTTCATGCTCTACGACAATAACCGTGTTGCCCATTTTTTTCAACATGTCCAACACAGAAATGAGTCTTTCTGTGTCTCGTGGATGCAATCCAATGCTGGGCTCGTCCAAAATATACATGGAACCTACTAAAGCACTCCCCAACGAAGTAGCTAATTTAATGCGTTGGAACTCCCCGCCAGATAAGGTTGAGCTTAGCCGGTTTAAGGTTAAATAACCTAAGCCCACCCGATTCATATAGTCCAGACGGTTATTAATTTCAATCAATATTCTTTTAGCAATCGATTGATCGTGGTCACTTAAATCTAGCGCATCAAAAAATGCTTTTACTTTGGAAATAGGCCAAAGAACTAGATCAATAATCGATGTTTGGTGAATTTTAACATAAGCGGCGTCACCCCGCAATCTTGATCCTTGGCATTCAGGACAAGTTGTTTTGCCCCGGTAACGTGATAACATGACCCGGTACTGAATTTTATAGGTCTCTTTCTCCAGGTGTTCAAAAAATTGACTCAGGCCTGAAAAATATTTGTTGCCTTTCCAAAGAAGTTTTTTTTCAGCTTCTGTCAGATCTTTATATGGCCGATGGATGGGAAAATCAAAATGGATTCCATTTCTTAATAATGGATGTAGCCATTCGCTCATTCGCTCACTTCTCCAAGGTGCAATGGCTCCTTCATAGACGGATAAATCGTGGTCTGGAATCACTAAATCAGGATCTAATCCCAGTACTTTTCCATAGCCCTCACAGTTTTTACAAGCACCATAAGGATTGTTAAAGGAAAATAGGTTTAGGCTAGGCTCTTCAAAAGCAATGCCGTCCAATTCAAATTTGTTGGAAAATATTTTTCTTTTTTCTCCTTCCACTTCAATCCAACATACCCCTTCGCCTTCAAAATAGGCTGTTTGTACCGAATCGCCCAGTCTAAATATCGTTTCCTCATCCTCGGGTTGGCTAATTAATCGGTCGATCAGGATGGCAATTTCAGTCGGTTTTTTACTCAGCGATTTTAATTGATTAGCATCTTCTACGAGCTCTTCTAAGTCAATAATTTCCCCCTCAAATTTCAATCTAGTATATCCTTTTTGAATTAAGAGTTGGCATTCATCTGGTAGTTTTCTTTCCGCATTCGAGATCAAAGGAGCTAAAATGAGGACTTTCTTTTGAGGATGCGTACCGACCCAATCCACAATTGTGGAAACGGAATCTTTTTTGACTTCTTTTCCTGACGTAGGTGAATATGTTTTCCCGATGCGGGCAAAAAGTAATTTCAAATAGTCGTATATTTCTGTGCTTGTGCCGACGGTCGAACGAGGATTTTTAGTGTTTACTTTTTGTTCAATGGCAATGGCTGGGGAAACCCCTTTAATATAATCTACCGCAGGTTTCTCCATTCTACCTAAGAATTGACGCGCGTAGGAATTTAAACTTTCGACGTACATGCGTTGGCCTTCCGCAAACAAAGTATCAAAGGCCAAGGATGATTTTCCAGATCCAGAAAGACCCGTGATCACAACAAATTGATTTCTAGGGATGGCCACGTCCACATTTTTCAAATTGTGGACACGAGCACCTTTAATTATGATGTGTGTTTTCGGGTCGAGATTTTCAATGGCCGACGGGCTTGCGGTGCCCGTTTTTAAATCATTCATGGTGCAAAAATAAACCTTTTAACTTGATAAAAATTATCAATCTAGAGATTTTTAAAATCCCTTTTTGTATGTGATATTTGAGTTGTGATTTGTAGCTTTGTTAAATTACAAATTAAGCTCAATGAAGGAGTAAATTTTGAATGAATATGGATGTTATGAAAAGGTTAGTCGTACTGATTTTATTTTCTTTTTTGGCCTACACGCCTGATTTATTAGCCCAAGATCCAATTGTCATTAAAGAGGAGGGGGCGAGAGGCGATTTGGATATAGAGCCGGATGTTAGTGAGCTTAGTTTTAGGGAGCGTTTGCATTTCGGTGGAGGTATTTCAGGTTTGAGTTTTGGAAATCCTACGAGTATAGGTGTTTCACCTATGGCAGGTTATTTGTTGACAAATCAGACCATAATAGGCCTAGGGATGACTTATCAATATTATTCTTTGAATGTTGGAGGGTTTAAAGCAACCAGTAATTTATTGGGTCAGCGTATTTTTGTGCGTCAACAAATCCCGGCATTGGCGGCTTTGATTGGCCAAGGATATCTAACGGCGCAGTTGGAAAATTTTAACGATATGTCTTCCGGTGTTTCGAGTAAGTATTCTAATCCTTTCTTGGTTGGGATAGGAATTGGTTCCAGGATTGGGATAAATTTATCGCTCATGTATGATTTAAATTATTCAGAAACAATGTCCCCTTATGGCTCTGCATTTGTCGTTCAGGTGGGTGGATTTTTCTTTTAATTTTTTTTTGAATTTTTTAAAACATTTTGGCGCTAAATCAGTCTTGTATATCAGTAAGAAATTCATAAATTCGAATTCATTTTATTAACATATGTCTACATCTACTTTTGCAGAACCTTTATTGGTTGAAGATCCTAATCGTTTCGTTTTATTTCCTATAAGACATGATGATATATGGCAGTTTTATAAGAAAGCGGAAGCGTCCTTTTGGACTGCGGAAGAAATTGATTTACAACAAGATTTAGCTGACTGGAAAAAGATGAATGACGGAGAACGTCATTTTATTTCTCATGTTTTGGCATTTTTTGCTGCATCAGATGGAATTGTTAATGAAAATTTAGCCAATAACTTTTTGAAAGAAGTTCAATATGCGGAGGCTAAATGTTTTTATGGTTTCCAAATCATGATGGAAAACATTCATTCAGAAACATATTCATTATTGATTGACTCTTATATCAACGACCCAAAAGAAAAGGATCATTTGCTTCGTGCCATTGAAACCATTGATTGTGTGAAGAAGAAAGCGGATTGGGCATTGAAATGGATTGAGAGTGATAGTTTTGTAGAGCGTTTGATTTCATTTGCTGCAGTAGAGGGAATTTTCTTCTCAGGTAGTTTTTGTTCTATATTTTGGTTAAAAAAGCGTGGCTTAATGCCTGGTTTATCGTTCTCCAACGAGTTGATTTCTCGTGATGAAGGCTTGCACTGTGATTTCGCTTGTTTATTGTACACGGATCACATTAAAAATAAAATTTCTCAAGAGCGTATTTATGAAATTATTTTAAATGCCGTTGAGATTGAAAAAGAATTTGTTACCGTTGCCTTGCCAGTTTCACTGATTGGTATGAATGCAGAGTTGATGTGTCAATACATTGATTTTGTTGCGGATCGTTTGTTGCTTTCTTTAGGTTGTAAAAAACATTATAACGCGACGAATCCATTTGATTTTATGGAGATGATTTCATTGCAAGGAAAGACTAATTTCTTTGAAAAACGAGTGGCTGAGTATCAAAAATCGGGTGTAATGTCTGACAAAGATTCTATGTCATTCTCCATGGATGAAGATTTTTAAAGTTCCGTTTTCTGGAAATGAAATGCCTTGATGAGAATCAGGGCATTTTTTTTTGAATTAAGGTTTAAATTTTACCAGCGTTCAAGGACCATGGGCAAAGCTAGGCCAATGATTATGCCCGAAGTAACTAGGACAAAATACCTCAGTTTGGTTTTGAAAAGCTCAATCAAGATGGAAGACAAGATGAGGATGGAAAGAACGATGATGATTTGAGCTAGTTCTAATCCGATATTAAATGCGAGCAATGGGGAAATAATAGAGCTTTCTTTTCCTAATAGACTTTGCAGGTAATTCGAAAATCCCAAACCATGAATTAATCCAAAAACGGATACCGTTATAAATTTGGATCTCGGCAATTTTTCGGTTCTACTTTTTTGCTCCTTAAAATTCAAATTGGATAGGGCAGAAAACAAAATGGTACAGGGAATTAAAAATTCAATCCAGTTTTGTGAGAAGTTAATCCAATGTAACGTGGCTAAGGCTAAAGTCAAGGAATGGCCCAGCGTAAAGGCGGTAATTAAAATAAAGAGCTTTTTTGCATCGTAGAATTTATACATGCACGTAATGGATAAGATGAATAACAGGTGATCTAAAGCCTGCCAATTCATTATGTGCTGAAATCCTAAAACTAAATAGCTGTTAAATGTGGACATTTATGTCGCTTTTTCCATAAAAATATTGAAATTTAAAGAATTAATTTAAAAATAGGTAAGATGTCCTTTGATTTTATCATTGTTGGCGCAGGCACTGCCGGTTGTGTTTTAGCAAACCGACTCACTGAAAATCCAGAAATTCAGGTGCTGCTCGTGGAAGCGGGAATGGATAGCCATGATCCTAGGATTTCCACGCCATCTTCCTATCCATTGTTAAATGGAACGGAAATGAATTGGAATTTTTTTACCGAACCTCAAAAGAAATTGGGTGGGCGTAGGCTATACCAACCGCGAGGAAAGGCGATGGGAGGGAGTAGCGCTATCAATTGCATGGCTTACATTCGAGGGAATAAGGCAGATTTGAATGCTTGGGAAGCGATGGGTTGTAAGGGCTGGTCATATGCTGACATGCTTCCGTATTTCAAAAAATCAGAAAATAATTTAGACATCCAGAATGAATTTCATGGTCAAGGGGGTCCTTTAACAGTTTCAAATCCTGTTCAAAATACCATTTTTGGCCAAGCATTTATTGAGGCTTGTGGATCGGTGGGCATCCCCAAAAATACCGATTTCAATGGGGCTAATCAAATTGGCGCCGGAATGTTCCAATTTGCGATTGCGAACGGAGAAAGGGTTACGGGAGCAAGTGCATTCATACGACCTATATTAAAAAGAAAAAATTTAAAAGTCATTAGTCGCTTTCACGTAAGCCAATTAATCATTGAAGGAGATCAGGTGAAAGGTGTTGAAGGCTATTTGAAAAACAGCAAATCGGCTACCACGTTTAGGGCCAATAAAGAAGTTATTTTATCCGCGGGATCTTTTCAGAGCCCTCAAATCTTAATGTTATCGGGGATTGGGGATGCGGATTATTTAAAGTCTTTCCACATTTCCAGTAAAGTGAATTTACCAGGCGTGGGGAAAAATCTATCGGATCATTTATTTGTTAACATGCATGCCGAGGCTAAAACCCAACGCGCCTCATTCAATGCGGCCATTTCGATTTCCAATTTCTTGACCTATGTGAGTAAAAAGAGAGGTCCACTGGCTGCTAGCCCGTTAGAGGGTTGCGCATTTTATGATTCGGTGAATCAATCGGCTCAGCCAGATTTACAATTCCATTTTTCCTCCGCATGGTCTTTGGATATGTATGATTATAGAAAAATGCCGGTAAGTGACGGATTTACCTGCTTGCCTACTTTATTAAAACCTGAAAGTAGGGGTTATGTGGGTTTACACTCTAAATCACCCTTTGACGCACCCATTATTGATCCTCAATATTTAACGGATTCTGCAGGGAAGGACTTAGCTACGTTAAAAAGAGGGGTGAAATTGGCGCATCAAATATTATTATCTCGTGAATTTGATCACCTTAGGTTGGGGAATGCATTAGCCTATCCGGCAGGGGAGTTGACAGAAGAATTAATCGAAAAACATATTGAACGAGCTACAGAATGCGTTTATCATCCTATCGGCACATGTAAAATGGGGCAAGATTCTGCCTCTGTCTGTGACCCATCCTCGTTAAGAGTCAAGGGAATCAATGGATTGCGCGTGATTGATGCTTCCATTATGCCCGATTTAGTTTCTGGAAATACCAATGCAATTGCCATGGCTATTGGAGAAAAAGGTGCTGATTTAGTCTTAAATAATTATTAATTTGCACACCTAATAAATAAACATACTATGAAAAAAATCATTTTATTAATTTCTGGCATTTTGATGGCTGTTACTGCACAAGCACAAAAGCCGAGTATTGAAACCTTACGTGAAGCTGAATTAAGCCGCTTTAAGGTCATGATTGGGCAAGATGAAGCTGGATTAAATGCGGTATTACATGCGGATTTAATTTACAATCATTCCAATGCGCTTACGGATAATAAAGCATCCTATGTAGGTTCTATTGTCTCTAAGAAAACGATTTATGCTTCCATTGAATCTGAAGAATTAACGCCTCGGATTTATGGAAAATTTGGTATAATTACGGGTATTGTTAAGGTTAAAAATCAAGCTAAGGACGGCTCGTTTACCTATAATCACCTTAAATATACAGATGTTTGGATTTTTCAGGATAAGAGATGGCAGATGCTTTCTTGGCAATCAACGAAAATACCTAATTAATCTGATTGGCAAATTCTTCAATTTCAAGATAAATAGTTGCTAATTCCGAAGGCTTAATGCAATAGGGAGGTAAAATATATAAGGTATTACCGAGGGGTCTCAAAAGGATCCCTTTTTTTATGAAGTGGTCATATGCTTTTCCTCGGATTGGATTCAAATAACCATCTTTTTCGGGGGTGTCTATTTCGCAGGCCACAATCGTTCCCCAACAACGAATATTTCTAATGACGGGGTGATTTTGTAATTTATTTTTCCAGGCGGCATGACTCTCTTGGATGGCAGCTATTTGGGACCAAGTTTCTGTTTTTTCCATCAGGTCTAAACTGGCGTTTGCTGCGGCACATGCGAGCGGATTTGCCGTAAAGGAATGGGAATGGAAAAGCGTCTTTTTCCGATCAGAAGAAAGGAAGGATTCAAATAGTGGGTCCGAGCAAACCGTTACTCCCATGGCCATCATGCCTCCCGTTAGTCCTTTTGATAAGCAAAGAATATCGGGTTTTTGTTGTAAATAATCCATGGCGAACCATTTTCCCGTACGCCCAAAACCCGTCATGATTTCATCCGAAATGCAAAGTAATCCATGTTTTTTAGCCATGGAAATGATTTGATCTAAGGTTTCAGCGGGATACATATTCATGCCCCCGGCACCTTGAATGAGAGGTTCGAAAATGATGGCCGCATATTCATCCGAAT
>Ga0214163_1000406_pt1 | contig 20398 bp, 6 predicted proteins | sample LakMenepilimnion_2_FD_153001 | JGI IMG/M metagenome (GOLD analysis project Ga0214163, IMG submission 153001) | Freshwater microbial communities from Lake Mendota, WI - Practice 15JUN2010 epilimnion v4 | ecosystem: Environmental > Aquatic > Freshwater > Lake > Epilimnion/Euphotic zone | place... | reverse complement strand
ACGATAAACAGCACCTTCTTCATTCTGATTATTGATTTCAAATGGTGCGCCAATCAATAATTCGTTTGCATAATTATCTACGTCTAGGCTATAACCAAAGTTTGTTCCAACTTCAGGATTAGCATCAACTGATGTGAATTCTTGTGTTAATACAAATTCAGAACCACTTACATTAATTATATCACCTGCAGTTAATGATTGGTAAACATTGATAGTTGACCCAACAACACCATATTCATTATCATCAATTAATGTACCATTAACGCTTACAAAGAGAGGTTCTGTTTGTTGAACAGCGGTCATTGTACCACTAGCAGTAAGTAATTGTAATATTGAGCCACTGCGCTCAGTGGATAATGTAAATGTAGTTCCTGTTGGTTTAGCTAATACATAATAAACTATGTTTAATGATACTCCACCAAACAGAGTTCCTGTGAATACGATTGGATCTCCAACATTTAATGTAGAACTATCAGCACACGTGAAGCGATCGGTACCTGCATTAGTAGCGGTAACCAATACGGATGTTGTGATTGGTGTAAATATCAAACTAAACGTTTGAGGAGCGAATGGTAAACTAGTATACGGTGCCTCAAACGTTTGCACTAATCTTTCAAACGAGTAGGCTGTTCCTAAATCTGCAACAACAGTATCATTTTCTGGCGCACTAACAGCTACGATGTTACCATAATAGTTTGTAGCAATAGAATAACCAAAACTATCACCTGCACTTAATCCAGCAACAGTTATTGTTTCAGATAATTCATACAAACTAGTTAAAGCAGATTTACGATATACATACACTAAATTCTGTTCATATGCAGAAATATATAACCAGTTTTGGTCACCGGACATTGCAATAGATGAACCCCAATTAGTAACTGAGTCATCGTCAGGTGATTCAATAACCTGAAATTCTTGTAATTCGTTAACTAGGTTGTTAATTACCAAATCGTAAATATAAACTTTTCTATCAGTATAGGCTGCGCCAGTTGGTTGTGATATTGCAAATAAGTTATCTGAGTATGCAATTGTAGAACCAAAAGATACATCCTCAGTAATTGTTTGTACAATACTATAAGAATCAAAAACCGGGCTATAAGAATAGCGATATGCAACACCGGTATCAGCATCACTTATCAAATATCCTAAATTACTTGTTTGTGCAACTGCACTACCGTATGTTAATGAATTAGTTTTTAATAATTCATCAGTATAAACATAGTTTAAACTCTTACGATATACAGCCCAAGAACCATCATCATTTTCATCAACCCAAACTTTATTCTTTACAAATTCACTATCAAGTAAAGGCAAGTTATTAATATCACTCGGTGTAGCTACACGCTGTGATGAGAATTTCATCGCAACACCTTCGCCGGTAATTGTTGTCAGTGCGGGTGATAAGCTTAATAGAATAGTTACTCTAAATGTGTCTACTATTGTGGCAGCAATTCTGTATCCATCAATATTACTGTTGAAATTAACAATAGCAAATGGTTGATATTTTGTTAAATTGTGCGGTGTTGCAAACTGTAATGTAACAGTTCCATTTAAATTATTAATAGCACCTATAACTTGTCCAGCACTTGTTGGAGTATATACTTGCCAAGTGCTATTATAATCAGCTAACCACACGTATTCATTTACATATAGTTGTGATAACGGAGTCGTTGCAGTATTCAATCCATTATAATAGTAAGATGAGATTTTAACATCATTAAAATTGGCATATCCTGCATCCGGGAACACTCTATTTGGTGTATATGTTGGTAATGTGGGTAGTATATCAGCGTTATTTATAGGTCTGCCGTAATTAAAAACAGAATATAAAGGTACTTCTTGTTCGACACCATCAGTATATATACCTGTTGTTAATCCAACAATACTAGGATTACCGGTCAATTGATTTTGATTTAATCTAAAGTCAACAAAGTTATTGTTTAATACACCACCAAACTCGCCTGTCTTTATGGCCCAGTTTTCATAAACATCATAATCAATACCACCTTGTGGTAAGTTTAATCCTTTAAAACTATTTGCCGCAATTCTTGTACCTTTTTCTTTAATAAGGTTTTTATAAACATTAACCTGTGTTATGTCTGTTAAATCTGCTAATGCTAAGTAATCACGAGGACGGTATCCAATCAATGACCAACTTAGTAAATCACTATCTTGGTCTAAATTACTTTTATTTGTATCATAGAACAATGTGGATTCATACGAACGTGTTGAACTATTTGGCAATAGACCTTTTTGAATTTCGTTGTAATCTGTTTCTTTCCAATCTTGTTCTTCAAATATTTCTTTTGCATTTAATACTTTTAATGCAAACCAATATCTATTTTTATACTCAACAATACTACCTCTTGTGTATTTTTGATTAGTACTCCATTCTTCAATGTTATCTTGGTTAAGAATAAAGCCCTGTGCGTCAACTGTACCGTTCCAATCAGCAGACTTTGTACCACGTGTTAATATACGATTTTGTCTTAAGCCAGTCGTTAAGTTATATAATATATCATTGAATACAGTAACATTGTCAAATACAATACCGTGCTCAAAGTTACTAATGTTAAATTGACCATATGCAACTGTATCTCCCTCATTCAAAGGAGTTGCACTGAATAACGTGCTATCACGTGTAACAGCTAAATCAGTACTTTGTATTGGATAAAAGTTTTGATTTAATATAAAGTTTTGTCGTTGTAATGTCAATGGTTGAACTACGTGGCTATCTTTATTAATAGTAATCAAATTAGCAGCCGGGTTTAAATTAACTAAACTTCCTGTTTCCCACCCACTCTGTGCCCAGTATAATAATTCAGTAACCATCTGGCGCCAGTTAACATCTATGCCAGACTCAATTTGGTCAAATAATACACCCTGTGTTAATAAGTATTGTCCATAGCTAGCAATAAATTGACTTAGTGATTGTAAGTCGAGAAACTCAGTACCATAAGGAATTATGTTAGTTTTGGTGTCAGTGTAATCATTAGCTAGTTGAACCGTAGTGTTACCCACTGTAACTTTATTATAATTACCATTAATTTTAGGAGTTACTGTAGTAAAGTATGCGGTATCTTGTGAGTTACCAAATACTTTCCATCCACTAGGAGTACTTTGTACTACAACGCCACTATAAATCACCGTAGTGATAGGTACGTTATCATACAACACTACGCTATAACTTTCATCAGGAATTAATAATGATGCATTTCTACTGTTTGGTGTTCCCTTTTCAACATAGAACCCAAGCAAACTTTTATCACTAAATCCAGCTAATCTATAAATTAACCTTACATCTAAATTATCAAACAAGTCTGTAATATTTTGTGTAGCGTTAACACCAACTTGCTTTTCATAATCAACAATCCAGTTAACATAGCTTGTCTTAGGAGTTCCAGAACCATATATAGCAACATCACTAATCACCAAATGACTACGATTGTTAACTAGGTACTGATTGAACTCTGTACTAAACTTGTAATTGTCTACATCAAATCCCAAGTTAAAGAATTTAGCTGGTTTAGTAAGCGCAAGAATCTTCATCAAATCAAATGGCCAACTACTACTTCTACGATATGAGAATTCAACAGGACCCACATCTCCCACAACCCAATCATTTCTAAATGTTCTAAAATTGTAGTTGCCCATTACCGCATCAAACGGTGATAATAAATTACCAGCACTGTCTACTGGAATAACAGTTAATAGTTCTTCTCTGATAAACTCAGGTAATACAATTGGATCACCATTGTTCCAGTTGATACCGGCTGCCATATCTCCCCATAATACTAAGTTGTCACTTGTGTATGGTGCGGCACCGTATCTATCAGTCCACCAAGTTGGCTGATTTGTAAAGCCAATCATTTCCCAAGGTGTAGCATCCGGTGTACTTGTATCATAGAAATATTCATATATACCTCTCCAGAATCCTTGCGGTATAGGTTCCCCGTTGATTCTGTTACCAGACTGAGTATAGTTATAACTGAACTGGTTGTTAGGTTGATAAAATTGTTTCTTATATTCAATACGATTTTGTCCAACCCAATTTAAGAAATACTGACTGTATATTTGTAAAACTTCATCGTATGAGTAATCAGTGGTTCTAAAGAATCCAGGAATAACATCATATTCAGTAACAGGAACTATATCTGTTAATTTAAGATTATTATAAACACGTGATTCAAATTCTAACAATGCCTGGTCTCTAAAATCAACTAGACGTCCGTTAATATACTCACCGTATAATTTAGTATATGAGCCATCGTGACCTTGAATAAAATATGTAGGCTGAGAATAATTACTGTCTAATACAACACCGGGAATGAATGATGGATATAATCCTAATTTCGTAGGAGTATTTGGAACATAACTTCCAAACGTTTGATTGTATTCTTTAATCGTTACAATATCACCTGGTGCTAAATCTTTTGTAATAGTTAATGATGGGGTATCAGTACTTACTGTATAATCTTGGTTAGCAATTAATTGTTGAGTTGATGTAAAGTTATCAACAGTTGAAGTCAAGTAAACCAAGACACCATAATAATTTGCAGTATCAAAATCATAAATTCTTGTTAACGGATATATACTTGTATCTAGTGAATTAGCAAAAGTATAGGTGTTAGTAACATATGCCGCTTTACTTGGCAACATATCACTCCAAAAGAAAGGTTCTGACTCTGTTTTGTTTTGAGTAATTTGGTCTAATGCATCATCTAAAATAGTTGCAGGAGTCTGATATATGTTATATTCAGTTCTATCTATTGTGTAAACTAACAATGACCTAAAAGTAATATACTGCTGACTATTATACTGCAATGAGTTTATAAGATTATTATTTTGTGTTCTTAATAATGATCCAGGCAATGCTAAACTTGCGCTATTTTGAATAATCTTATTTCCCCACGGTACAAGATTACCTAAGTCACGATAGTTATTTGATCCAAATACGACACCAGTTGTATTTGGGTTGTTGTAGAAAATACTTTGGTATTGACCGCGAATATCACCCACATTAACCACAGATACATCATTGTTAAACGGATTGTTTTGTAAATTAATAGGTATTTGATAGTATGCTGTTGAGCTTACTTGGTCACTTAATAATGTAATTTCAATTACAGTATCAATCAGTGGATCAGGTACACTAAAATTTACAATTGTAGAATTGTCTGTAATAGTAAAAGTATAAGTTGATTTATCTTGTAATACGTTATTAACATAAACTTGAATATTAGGCCATATTGTATTTGTTTCGGCCGCAATATCACAAGTGAAAGTACTTACACCACTACCGCCCGTGTAGTCGAAACTAAAAATTTGATATTGACGACTTTCTGCAACAGCAGTTTGCCATCCTAATTGTCTAACAACGGTTGTTCCAGATGTGTAATTATATACATATCCTGTATTAACTTTTTGTGTAATTGGATTAGTACCACTTACATAATTAAATGTTTCACTGTTTAATGGTACATCAAAACTAATATCACCTACGTTATTAACTGCGCTGTAACGTAGTGGGAATCCTAATACAATATCTTTAATTCCAGAACCAATGCCATAGCTGAATAATTTATTGCCGGCAAATGATGTGCCTACATAAACATCAGTGTTGCCAAAGCTAATGCCATCATTGTCGAATATATCAAAGTATGGTGCTTGATTAACTGTTGTTTTTTGCTGTGCTATTAACCATTCAATACCATCAAAGTAAAAATCTTTACCTTGATTGTTATAACCTTTAAATGCAAACGTACAATCTAATGGCAATACTAATCCATTTTCTGCTTCTGTAAGAGTGATTACCTGTGTACCTGTACCTTGTATATCAGAAAATCTTACAACATATATTTTGTTTCTAACATTTTCATTTGTATCAACAGAAAATACAATTCTTGCACCATCATATAATGCATAATTATCGTTTGATATATCATTTGCTACCAATGATGAATTTACTGTAGCAGGAATGGTTGTAGAATCGTCCCAAGCAACCGTAAGCGTTAGTGTAGTCGTACCAGTAATAGTAGTAATTTGAGTATTTCTAGGTAGAACATTTGTAGTATCACTTATATATTGTCCAACCTGAAACGTACCGGTAACATCTGATGCGGCAATAGTAATTGTCGTGCTTGTTCCAGTAACACCTGCAATAGTTGCAGTGTAAGCAGTATATACTTCAACGTCTGGCCAATAATTTTCTTGACCGGCTACAAGTGTGAATGCGTCAGTTGTTCTATCATCAAAGAAATCAATTGGGTCTGTACCAATTACACCATTATTAAATAACCTTAAGTTAGGATAAAACTCAATGATTGGGCGTTTTGCCTTGTTCTCTTGTGTTGCATATATTGTTGCAATACTAGGATTATTGTTGTACGTTGCTGTTGCATTGATAACATCAATGTGGAACCAACGATTACTTCTTGACCAAGCATTTTTATCAATACTATTTCTTGCAATTGTAATATAGTCTTGATATACAGGAATGTAAAGTGTAGTGTCATAATTACCAATATCATATGGTAATGAATCGAAAGGGGTGTATGCACCTTCAGTAAAAGGTTCTGGTGTTATAAGGTCCGCTACATTTAATAATTCAATTGCTGTACCAACACCTTCTACATAATATTCACCATCTTTATAGCTTGTAGGAAAAATATCGCCACTGAAACTTACTTTAAGACCATTAGTGAATATCACGCCATTAGGACTTGTGTATTGTTGTTGACCTAATATTTCAGTAATATCTATTTGATTAGTTGAATTGCTTTCAATCAATCTAATGATACCAACTTTGTTAGCACTTGTACCATCTTGGTAATACAATGTATCTAATATAGCACTTAGATATGGTACAAGATTAATAGATCCACTTGTGTTGCGGAAAAAGTTTCGTGCTTTCCATTCTGTGCCATAGTTTGCAGTAATTTTTTCATTTGTTGGAATGTTGCTTGCAGGAACTAATCTTAATACAGGATCAGATGGATCACCTACATACGTTATTGTGTAAAATGTAGCGGATGCGTCTGTGTAAAAACCACCTTCAAAATTATTAAAATCAGCACTAGTTCCGGGAGGAGTGTATCCCGGTAATCCGCCATCTTCATCATACAGTGTTGTATCGTAAAACTTAGAAACAAATCCTTGTTCATTTACAACTCCGGTATTGTAAAACATAACAGTAAGACCTTCAAGTCCTGTTACGCCATCAATGTTGCCGACCTCACTTAATAATTGACCATTAATTTGGTCGAACGGTGTAGTGGATACTACATCTACTAAATTGTTACCCGGGAAGTTATACTCATCTTGTGCATCTTTAAATGGTACTGTAAATATAACGACGCCGGCATTTGAACCGTTATTTTCAACACCTAATACATCACGTGTCTGTACATTTAGTTGTTGTGGATCGTATCCAGTAACACCTGGCTTACCTTGAATCCAAAATTCAGTAGGCTGATTTACAGTAAATGTATATGTACCACCACGAATCAATGTTAATGTAGGATTAGTTGTGCCTCCAGGATTAACGTCACTTGATATATTATAACCATTAGGTAAACTTCTAACAGTATAGTCTGTGGCAGTGTAAACAATATCTGTAGAAATATTAACAGATGGTGCACCTGTTGGCAACCAATAGTATTGGTTAAAGTTAATTATTTTATCTAGGTTAGTAAAACTATCCCAAGAATAAAATTCACTGTTAAACAATCTATCATTGTTATCTGTTAATGCACCTTCTAATTTTAGTGCATCTATGATACCAGGATAACTAATAAAATCTTTTGCCGTATTTGTATTTGTTTTTGTGAATACAACGCCCGGATCTAACTGATAATCTCTACGAACTTTGGTAGGTTCGACTACATAATTATCTTTTGCATTAATGCCATAACCAAATTTACTACCAATGTACCCCTCGATTCTCATCGTATTGGGTTGTTCAACGATTTGATCCAGTGTTGCACCTAAAAATTGACTATTAGTAGGTGTCTGAAATATCTCTGGTAAAAAATTTAATGTTCTAATTCGTGCTGCCATTATAACTCTCTGGTTGTTATATACTTATCTTATTTGTAATTGCACTGGAGTTAAAGCCGCAATCACTACTACATCACTCGCAGTTGCACCATTAACAAAAATCTCATAAGGTGCTGATTTGATTTCGTACAAATCACCAAAGCTCATTGTTGGATCATTTGGTACAAGAACAACTGAACTTACAATATTACCTAACTGTGCGTGTAAATATGCACTCAATTCACTGAAATAGAATGTATCTCCAAAGCTCCAGTTATTAATATTGAAATAGCTATTCATTGCAGATAACACTGCACTACGTATTTCACTGTCACTTGCATTTGTTGAAGGTGATTTAATTACTTTAACTGTGCCTTGCAATTGTGCTGGTGCTTTTGTTCCAAACAAAGGAAGAAAACGTACACTATTTGGTATAATACTATCTGTTAACATTTTATATTCATCTAAATTACCATATGCTTGTTGTAATTCATTAATTGTAGGAACATCCGGTTTAGGTACAGTACCAGTAGTATCTTGTATCCAATTTGTGTAAGCAGTATAGTAAGCCTGTGTTACCAAATATAAATCAATAATGTTTGTAGTTGCAGGATCAATACGTGTTGTGTTGTTACTGTTATGTCTATATTGATATAATATTGCTTGTCTACCAGGTTGCATACTATACTGAGGTTGTTCAACTACTATATAAAAAGGAGTTGTTACACTGGTATCTTGTACAGTGGTGTAAAATATATTTTCACTGAACGCATAAAATACTTGTCCTAACGGGTATTCATATTTAATTACTTCAATATTGGTCAATGTTGGATATTGATATATTATATCACTCGTAGCAATTAATTGATAGCGTGATAAATTAACAGCATCTTCAATTAATTCAAAGAATGTGTATATACCTGTGTTGCTAGAACCAGTTACATAACCAGTTACTGTTTGAAAGAAGTCAGGGTCAACAACAATTTCGTTGTTGTTTATATCTATACTTGCTACTTCAACTTCAAAATCATTTACGTAACCATCACTCTCCACAGTTTGTCCAATTACATTCATTAGTACTGGTCTTGATAACGGAGCGTTACTATTTGGTTGTGTGTTTGAAGGTAATACTTTAACAAAGTCGGCTAATATTTTACCAGTAAATGGATCATATACTAATTTACCACTCTCATACCAGAAGCGTGTATCAGCAACACTACCAAAATAATAACGCAATGATCTATACGCAATTTGATATCTGTTGTTACCTACACTATTAAAGTTTACAAACCACCCAGTAGCATTGTATGCATCGATGCTCCATCTATCTTGGGTAATCAATAATGAGTTGTTAAATAATAAACTGAAACTTTGATTCAATTCCATTCTGATAACACATTCATTGATAACTGCTGTAGGAAGTGTATTACCAAATGATGGTATAACCTGTGTGATAATTGCTCCAGTGGGAATATATCCATTTAGTGTAACTGGACCTGAGCCGTTGCTGAAATTACCTTCACCGTTATTATAACCATCACCAATAACACTTAATACAGTAGTCCAATAGAATAATGTATCGCTTGCACTTGCAATACCATATACTAATCGATTGTTCTCATCAAAATATGCGCCGTTTGGTGCAGTAACTTTAATTAATGCACTCTTAGTAACATACTTCATATTATGCGTGTTGTATGTTCCAGTCGCAATAGGTGTATTGGCTGAGCCATTAATATTATAGAAGTAACCAGTAATACTGTTGGCATCTACTGTACTTGTGTTCCAATATACTGTGCCATCGCCTGAAGCTGTATCAATATCATATCTTGGATAGTTTTGTAGGTAATATTGTTTTGCTCTATTATCAGCCAATGCTAACGCTAAATTGTCTGTTAAGAATTTAATGATATCGCCGGTGTTGGTAATAGTCAATAACAAATTACCGTTATCACTATTTTGGTATAGACCACCGTCACTTGCAAATGAATTCGTGCTGGAGTATTTTCCGGTAGGATCAAGTAGGTCTAAGTTTTTAGAGACCCCAATAGAACTACGATTAATAGCGGCACTTTTAATAATTGAACTGTATAATGTATATGGGAAATTTGTATAATCTTCACCATTAACCATTCTGTTCTGTGTATAATATCGAGCAGGGGCACGTAGTTTAATGTTTGCTAATGATTCTCTGGCTTGCGCTGTTGAACTTGGTGTTTGTAGTGCTAATCCTATAGTGAGTGCTTCTGTTCGTCCTGCTCTGCTAATATACTGTATTGTTACCTGTATTCCTTGCATTTCAGTTTGGTCAATAGTATATGTCAATGCATTACCTGCACGAACATATGCTCTAAATGTTCCAACTGGTGCTTCGGAAAATACTCCATCACCGAAAGTGTAACTAACTTGGTCGTTGAATCGTGATACAACTGAAAACACTTTCTTATAACTAGTTTCAGTTTGTAGTGATGCATTTGCATATACGCTGTCTACTAATCTCCAAAGTGTTCTACCACCATTGCTAGCATTTAGTTGATACAACCAAGTGTCTGTGTTATTGACACCTTGAATATCAATATCCACTACTTGATTACTAATTTGTTGTTCTAAATTAAAATCATAACTTTGTAATGTTCCTTGTTTAAAATAAAAGAAGAAACCTGTATTTGGGCTACCGTAACCTAATCTATCGTTACGATACATCATATTCATTTTACCACTTGGTGCGGGTGGAATCTCATACACATAATCTTCACCTAAGCTAGTTGCACTAACTAATTCAAAATTCATATTAATTGTATCTACTGTACTAGTAAATGGTACGATAGGCAAACTGGCAGGGGGAATGTTAATGCTGTATTCGTCTGTCTTTACACCTAATAAATCTTGGCTATTTCCAGGGCGTCCAACACGTTGACTGTTGATTAATGTGCTATTGATAATTGTGTTAAACTGTTCTAAAAAATTAGAATTTGCAGGATCATTCCAAAGAATTGTTTGGTTACTTAAATTGATACCATTAATGTCTGTGATATTTTCAGTCGTACTAATACTAGTAACTTTAAGATATCCTTGACCTGCTATGTTTCTTTTTGGATTGTAGCTAACCAAGTTAGCTAATTTGATAACACTGTCTCTACGTTCAGCCGTATCAATAAAGTTCTCACGTGTGTTTAAGTCATTACGGAACGCAAGACCTTGGCCCATAAAAGCAATAACATCTAACAATGCAATAAATTCACTGGATTCAATGTAATCATTGAAGGTTTCAGGATAGTATACTCGCAAATAATCTATAAAGCTCTTACGTAGGGTTTCATAATCGTAGCTTTTAAAATCGGCTTCACGAAAGGTTTGGTAGATTTGTTGCCAATTCTGAACACCAAATATTGCTGATTGTCGGGATGATGTTGCCATAGTTATTCTCTTTTAAGTATTTATCTTAATGGAAAACCACGGTTTTGTTATTGTAATGTAGCTGTGTTGGTTAAGTTATTAAAGAAAACGTTTAATATTTCAGCATTATTGAAAGGGGCAATAGCTAATTCTACTTCAAGTAGTATGCCATTTTCTTGAGGATAACTCTTTACTGTATTGATAATCAATCTAGGATCACCATTAGCGATCCTGCGAATTTCATTTTCAAGTCTAAACTGAGTTTGAGCATCATTTGGTTCAAAAATAAAGCTCCAAATAATAGAACCATATCCAGGATTACCAACTTTTTGTCCTTGTTGAATGTTTAACGCATTGATAAAGTCTCTGACTACTAATGCTTCATCTACCAAACGATACTTTTTACCCGGGATAGTTGGCTGTAGTACCCCACCCGTACCCCCGTCAATACCTGTACTAGCGTTAGTTGTTTTTGGCTCATTAGCCCCAATTGTCGAGAATCCTATATATGTTGGCATATTTTATCCTATACAATATTTATGCTACTGTATTTAGAGCAGCCAATTCATCCGACAACGCAAGCCATTTGTTTCTTAATTCATTAATCTGTGGATCACCGGCTGGAAGTTCATTTTTAGCTTTGGTGAATGCTAGTCTAGCCTCTCTGACTTCTGCAACTTTAGCAAACACTTTTTCGGTTAATTCTCTCTGTTCTTCTGCCTTGTTAGCAAGTGCTTGTGTTCCTGCAGTTTCTCCGGTCGTTGCAGGATTACCACTATAATTAGGTACTTGAATCTTATTGCTACCAAATACACTAGCTAACTGTGTTGATAAAGCCGTACGTGTAGCATCGGTATTAGCACCTACTGTAGGTAATGTTATTGGTACTGCACCACCTGAACTTAATGACGCTATTGAAGAATTAAGCTTTGCTGCCAATGCAGGGCTTAGTCCAACACTTGCTAATGCTTGTAATGATGCACCGGGTAGTTTTAGTTTGTTTATTAAAGTGCTTGCACCACCAGTTAAACTACCTGTGCTAATAGAAGAAGTAACTTGTGATATAGCTCCGGTGATATTTCCTGCTCCAGGTATAGAATTTACCGCACCTTTGGCGTTATCTATTATATTTGATACTGCACTTTGTGCTCCGGGTAATCCACTTAGTCCAGTTGACGCACTTGCTGGTAGTGTTGCTCTAACTGCACTTACTGCATTTTCTGCGGCTGATACTAAATTAGTAGATGCTCCTAAACCGGTAGTAACGGCACTTGTAACACTTGCCAATCCATTAGTGGCTGATGAAGCTACACCTGAGGCAATGCTAGCGGCATCTATTCCTGAAGTTGCGGCGGCTGTTTTTAATACTCCTGCTACATCACTTGCTTCTGTACCAGATGCTTGCACTTCTGCTGTTGCTTTATCAGCAATTTGTTTTAAGTTTTGCGGTACACCTGCTTTAAGAGTTGGGAATCCTTTAGTAATTGCGGCAAACGCACTACCAGCAACACCTTTAGCACTATCTAATAATCCACTTAGGCCGCCGCCTAATTTTGTTAACCCACCTAATGACGTTGCTATAGAACCTAATCCACCTGTTACGACTGAAGTTAAGTTGGCTGCAAAATTACCAGAAGATATTGCACCGGTTACACTACCTAACATTGTGTTGACTGCACCACCTGCCCTACCTACTATTCCAGAAACTCCTCCACCAGTTAATGCACCTGATGCTGTCTTTAAATAGTTAACAGTGCTTGCTAAACCAACACTGGCAGTAGCAGTAACTAGTCCTGCAATTTGACCAGATGCTTCGTTACCTGTTATAACACCCGCTTGTGTAAGTTGTGTTTGTGCTTGTTGTAAATTAGAAACTTGTGCTTTAACTTGTGCTGTAGGATTATTAATATAATTTGCTATATTTTCTGCACCAGGCAATCCTGCAAAGATAGCCGGGGGCATTGATTGTTCAATTGTTTTTCCTGAGCTAATCAATGAAGTAACTAATGCGGCTGATCCCGGTTTAATTACACCAGCCTTTTCTAATTGTTGCGGTGATTGTGCCATCTTTCCTATGACTGCGGTACCGTCTACTACCCCTGCTCCCAATTTAACTGCGGCAGCGGCTTTGCCTGTCTGAGCCATTGTTGCAACTTGACCAACCATACCAGTCGTAGTATTTTTATCTAATGCTTTACTAATTGCACCGGTAACAGGTACAGTTGATGCTACACTAGGTGCAACTGGTGCATTGGGTGTACTTGGTACAGAAGCATTTGCGGCTGCAACAGCCGATGAAGGTGCGCTTGGGAAGTTTGCACTAGCGTTGTTATCTACTTTTACATCAACACCTTGATTTGCACTAGCCCACGGACTGTGTGCAGGTGCTCTACTTACAATGCTTATCAATGCACCGGGTGCAGCCGCCCATCCTTTTGTAGCGTCATATAGTGTATCAGTATGTGCTACTCTTGTAAGTGGTTTAACTACCTGAGGAACTGTACCCGATGAACCTGTATTTAAATTAATCTTACTACCATTAATATATGTTGCACTTTGACTTGCAAAACTAGCTTCTCCTGAAGATTTAAAACTCATTTGATAATCAGTTTTTAATGTATACTTGCCTAAAGTATAGGTTGAGAAATCTGTCCCTACTTTGATTTCCATTTTATTATCAGTTTCAATATTGATATTTTCTGCTGAAATTTTTAAATCTTTTTTAGCATTAATGTTGATGTTATTATCAGCGTGTAGGTTTAAATCACCCTGTGTTCTAATGTTAACTGAGTTAGTAGCGTACATATCAATTGTACCTTCTTTACCTAACTCTATCCAACTTTGTCCGTTAGCGTGAATGATGAATAAGCATTGTCCATCATCACTCATTAATATTTGATGTCCTAAACTACTACGCAATCTTACTAATTGGTCTCTGCCTAATAAGTCACCGTCATCCATTACAATACTGTGACCAACTCTACGTGAGGTTATTTTTAAACTACTTTGTTGTCCTGTTCCAGTTGCGGCATCTGCAATCGTTTCATCTGTGAAGCCACCTTCATAGATAGGTCTACCGGGAGTATTAACTCCCCAACCAACACGACTAGGACTTTCACGTTGACTACTAGTTCCTATAGTACCACGTATTGTATCTCTTATTAAACCTTGTTGATTTAATACGCCTGCAAGATAACTGTTAACTGGTTTAGGTTCATTATAAAAAGCAGGACTATTATTGATTGCATCATTATTAGTATTGATGTTAGTTACTGGAAGTTTCTTTGCACCACCGTAACTATTTGCTTCACTAGGATTTAATACAGCAGTTTCAGTTGATCCGTTAGCTGGCACCATATACAGTGCTTCTGGTTCTGGTACACAACCAATCCAATATCCATAATTAGGGTCACCATTGATAAAAATACATATAACAGTTGTGCCTATATCCGGCGGGCTACTCCACACACCATAACTAATTGGATTTTGTAAATATGTTCCGTATCCTGTCTTATCTCCTGTACCTTCAGTCAATCCATATAATGAAGTCATATAGTTAACTGTTACCCAACTGTTGGCATCATCTGGATCTGTACCGCCCATATCACTGAGATATACACGTAATCTACCTGAACGTATAGGGTCGATATTATCTTTTACTACTCCAAATAAAGGTACCGGACTAACTACTGCACCACCTGCACCTAGTTTGTTGTTGCTTGTTGCGCCTTTGGGTTTAAAGATATTATTTGCCATTATGCACCTTCACCTGGTCTTGAACCAGTAAGTAATGTTGTGTCCTGTGTTTCTCTACCTGCGTCCGGATTTTGCGAGTTAACAATACCATTTTGTGTTTTACCTGCACTTTGAACGCTATCGTCATTTGCTACACCTTGATTTGTGCTTTCTGTTGTAGTTGTAGTTGGAGTATCGGCATAGTCATATGATAAATTTTCTGCCAGTTGAATTGATGCTTGGAGAGCGACTGCCTCATCTACACCAGTTGCATCATCTTGCGTAAACCCAGTTGATGCCGAGGTGCTACTTCCACTACTTGGTGTTGCACCAACTCCTCCTTCACTTGTACTTGTTCTAACATCAGAGCTTGACAGGTCTATTCTTCTAGGATCATTTGCCGCAAATGTTGCCCTTGCATTGGCAGCAGTTTCAGTAGTTAATGCTACACCCGTTCTTGCGGCAGCCGCATCTGTTATATTTGCTCTTCCACCAAGTGCCGCGGCAGGTGTTCCTACTACGCCAGGGAAATCATTGATACAACAATTTATTGTTTGCTCAAACTTACCACCTCTAAAATTATGGTCTATGTCAATAACCATATAGCTAATACCTTTAATCTTATTAGCTACTGCGGCAGGGTAATTCCAAAAGTATATAGATTCATTGATGCTTAATAATCCATCACTATTCTTATAGTCAATGGCTTCCTTAAAATCAATTTCGATAAACACTTGTCCACCATTTGGATTAATAGTAAATCCATCACTACCATAGAATTGATTATAGACTTGGTTAATACTTGAAGGTGTTTCTTGTGCTAGATAATCAGGATCACCTAATATAACAACTTTGGCTTTAGCATATGCACCCGGATCATACAAGCTAGTCATATATGCATTTTGTGCTTCCATACCCACATCTAATTTACCTGTACTGTCTTGGTTTTGCTTTTTGTTTGGATATGTAGGTATATTTGCCCCACCACCTTGACTTGCTGGATCACCGTTAGGAGTTAATGCAACGTTAAAATAACTATTGTCCATTGTTTGTTCGTATGATATTATCTCACTATTTTTACCAGTGAACCAATATTCATATCGTTTATGCGGGCCATAATACTTGCTAGATTTTGTATAAGGTGATGAGGCTGCGGGTGTCTCATATGGTTGAATAACATATGTAATCTCATATGCAAAATCCCCTACCTTAGTATCAAATCCTAATGTTTTAATTTCAGTACTCAAATTATACCATTTAATTGGTGGTATATCTTTCTTTGTAACAACTTCTGGACTGTTTGTGTCAGGGTCAGGTTCTTCACTAGCAACAAATATAACTTTAAGTGCATCTTCCATATATGAACTTTGCTTAATAATATTATTAATAGCTTGTGGTATAGGTGTACCTTTATCAATTTGAATTAATCTTTTAGTAGTATCAGGTACCGATTTAACACTTGTCCCTTCAGTAACTTCATTTGAGTTATCTGCCCTACTCATTGGTTGTTTTTTTCTATCGGGATCTGCTTTACTAACAAGACTTGCATTTTGTATAAGACTGGTATCGCCTATAAATCTAACTTTATACACATTTGGTATTTCAACTGAACCTTGTGTTTTTAGTGTTTGTTGATTTTCATTTAATGTTTTTAGTAAACTAGTAATACCATCACCTTCACCATCTAATGCTTCTTTAACAGTTCCGGCAACAACTGGTACTTTATTGTCTGCTGTTCCTCTAGCAATACCCATTCCCACATTAGTAGATATGACACTAGCTGTTATATTATAAGTTGTAGCACCACCATTGATTTTAAACTTCATTGAGGTCAATACAATATCATAGAATCTTTCATATACACCACTAGCGTCTGGACTAGTGTTAATAGTATCGTCTGCAAATACTTCACTTGCATTTGCTATGTTTCCATTTTTGTCATAACCCTGAAAACGTATACCTAAAACAAAAAACTGTCTGCTTGCGTTAGCCGATTTATCATAGTTTTTTAATTTACTATTTTTTCTTAATGCATCACTTGCTCTTTTTAGTTTAGTGATAAAAGAAAAGCCATATGGTTCATATATGTTGAACGATATTGCAGTAACGTTAGATGCCGATTGTGTGTTTTTTCCATTGACTGCTGTTTTAATTTTTAAATCGTCTATATAATAATCTAATTCAAATCCGGGTGCTCGTTTACTTGTTTTGTTATTGATGCCGCCAGATTGTGCGATTAAGAATGCACCACCGTTTGTTGATTGACCATTGGCATCAGTCTGACTTAGTGCATTAATATTTTTTCTACCTGATAATTGAAAAGCATCATATGCATCGGGAGTAATCATATACAAACTTAATTGATATGTGTAACTACTAAAATTTCCTAAGGGGTTTTGTAATCTACTACCAGGCTTAGGTGACTTGCCAACACCTTTATCTACTACACTATTGCCTGCAGGTGTTTGTGCTTGACCGGCTTGAGTCTGACCTGCAAAACTTTCGTTAAGAGTTTCCATCTCATTACTACCAGTTGCGGTAGCATTATTTTCCATTGCGGCCACTCTAGAGGCATAATCAATATCGTAACTAGTATCGTCACCTGCGGGAGTACCACCCAAATCATTTTTATCAGGCGTAGAAGATATTATATTACCTAGCTCATCTGTTTCAATTGCCATTTATATACCTAATACTTGTTTTAGTGTCGAGGCTTCTGGTAGGTAAATACTTGTACCTGTAGTAAAATCAAAAAACGGATCTGCTAATGCATTGGGGTTTCTACTTGCAAATACCCACCACAATTTAGGATTAGCGTATAAGTCATATGCTAACATATCAGGACGTAAATTATAGGTTGTTGTTATTTCCCAATATCTATCACTACCTAATTTAGGTATAGGTCTATCAACTAACGTATCTAAAAATCTACCATTCACTACCCCAGTAGCATAATATGGACTTGATGAAGGATATAAACTATTACTAGGCATTACCAGATACCTCCACCTGATCGTTTGCTTCCGCGCAACAATGCACCGGTAGCGTATTCTTTGAGACTGAACTTGTTACTGATATCGTTTCTAGTAACGATTGGAATGCAAGTGATTTGCAATTGTAATTTTGTAGGTACATAAGTTGCTTCAGAATTAATTAGTGAATTTTGTGTCGAGAAGTTTGGTAATTTTGGGGCTAAACCGCTCATTGAGGTGCGAACTACACTTGGTACAAAGCTATTTACTATGTTATTTTGTTGTGCTACATTTACACCTGGTTGATTTGTCTGACTACCTGCACGTATATAATCTACTTCAGTTGGAGTAGCGTATGTAAAGTTAGTTACAACTAACGGATGAGCATCAAACGTATATGCACCAAAGCCACTCAAATAACATAACGGGGGAGGTACACCATTATTGGGGTTCTGATCCTGTCCATAAAACATTTTAGTTACACTACGGAAGAAGTGAATAACTGCTAATAAATAGTTTGCTTCTGTTGTATCTTGTGCTGTAAAATCAGCCGTGATTGAAACTGTATCAACGCTACTACCTTTGTATTGATAAACTTTATAGTTACTATGCACTAAATCACTAGGATCATATCCGGCACTGTATGTTACTGATATTGCCGGTGTGTATGGAAATATAACTCCATCAGTAGCTTGTAGTGGTGCTAATATACCTGCTTGACCTTTTGGTACGTTATACAGATAATTTGAATTTGGTGCTAGACTTAATCTTGCACGCCAATCTGGTTTCTGTTGAAAATTGGCAGTATCTTGTTTTGTAGCTTTACTGCGTGTGTCGTTTAATGTGGTTGATATACCTTGTCCACTACCACCGGCTGTTGGATCAAACACACTTTCTGTAACTTCTTGTCTAGGATCAAATACACTTTCTTGGGCATCTTGTCTAGGATCAAATACGTTTTCTGTTATAGAACTAGGTGATGTTACGGTTTGTCCTTCTTCACCAATATTTGTATTAGGATCGCTAGCAAGACTTATTGTTTGTTGAGGTTGGGGCAGTTGTTCTTGTGAGTCATTGCCAATATTAGTATTAGGATCACTGTTTGGGTCTATAACTTGTTGTTCTGATGCGTTTGCTTCTTGGAAGGCTGCATCTGCGGCGGCATTTTGTCCAGTATCAAATGCCGGAGTAGCGTTTTCAACAACTGGTTCAGAACCTATATTAGTATTAGGATCAGTGTTTGGATCTATTACTGATTGTTGAACTGGTTCAGGTTCTGTTGTAGTTGTTACTGCCGTGTTAGATTGATCTGGTACAACCGTTTCAGGCGGAGTATTTGTGTTTGTATTTGGAGCACCAGTAGATGCTACTCCAGCCTGTGTGTTAGCATTGTTTATTGTTGCTCTAAGTTGAAATAGCTGTGATGTTAATGTGGCTCTTACATATACTTCTGTTTTAGCTAAATTTTGTTTAATAGTATCTGTCTGTGCTTGTAAAGCTAATAATCCAGGGTCTCTTGAGGTAATTCTAGGATTAGCGATTAAGTAGTCACTTATTTGTTGACCATTGGCTAGTAGTTGTTGTTCTAGCGCAGTGATCTGTGCTTCACCTTGTGCCTTTTGTTGGTTGACCGCATCTATCTGTGCCTGAGCATTGGCTGCAACTTGTTTCCATTCAGCGGCTGTGGTTGGGTTTGCCATAATATGTTGTTATCCTTACTTATATTTATCTACTAAATAAAGTAGTGTTTTTACCCTAATCATCCAAAAATCGTTGCTATTCTGCAACAATAATGTTATACTTACATCAACATAATAACGGAGAACTATGTCCCTACCCTCACGCAAACCTGTCAACTATTTAAATAATAAAGACATTCTAAAAGAGATTCACGAAAGCAAAAACGCTTATTGTTACTTTACAGACCCAAGCTATCATCGCTATGACTTCATTGTAGATATGCCCCAATCACCCATTGAAGAAAGCTTAGAATATGCTTTCAAACCAGAAACGATTCAACAAGCAAAAGAAACACGTGCTTTACGTCTTAGTTTAGAACAAGGTAGTAAGGATGCTGTTAGCCCAGATTCAATCAACGTAACAGATTTAGTATTTCGTGTAATGACTTGGGATCACGTTCCAGTCGCACCAAAACAACCCCGAAAAACAGTTAAAAAGAAAACAGCAAAGGATATATTTGAGTTTGAAGAACCAAATCCAGATGAGATTTTTGCTGACCTAGAAGATAATACTAC
>Ga0214163_1000403_pt1 | contig 20476 bp, 10 predicted proteins | sample LakMenepilimnion_2_FD_153001 | JGI IMG/M metagenome (GOLD analysis project Ga0214163, IMG submission 153001) | Freshwater microbial communities from Lake Mendota, WI - Practice 15JUN2010 epilimnion v4 | ecosystem: Environmental > Aquatic > Freshwater > Lake > Epilimnion/Euphotic zone | place... | reverse complement strand
TACTGGAAGTGCTGCTCAATTAATACCTTCCTTTGCTAATCCGCAGACACCTATATTCAAAGATGCCTTCTCGACAGGTGATTATGTTCTAGTCACAAAGGGCAGTAGCATTTTCCTTTCAACAGTAAGTAGTGTACAGTATGACTATCAGATAGCTGCTACTACTGATTCGCTGTTTACTGCATCTGATTGTGATATATCTGCACTTATTCTGCAGGCATCTGGCAAAGTTACATCTATAAGTACAGGACAGATTACTCTATCAAATGTTGCAGGTGTATTTACTGAAAGTTCAAGAGTTATTGGTTTATCATCAAATGCTACAAGTATTATTGAAACATCTGGCATTCAGGTGAATGATAAATCTGCTCTTGGATTTGCGACTGCTACGCAACTTACCAGACTAGTAGGAAACTTCCCAACTGGCGGCACAAGTTTCATTGACGATGAAGTAGTTAAACAAACTGGTCTTGTCTCCTACGCTGAGGCACGTGGTGCATTCCATCATATTGAACTGATCGGCGGTTCAAACGATGATACAATGTATATTAGTAATAAGTTCAGCACATATAATTTAGATCCGAGTGGTGTAAGACCGATTACCGGTTTGACTTCTGGTGCTGTCCTCCAGAATCTAACTGATAAATATCCTGGAGACTTTGTTGTTGGAAGCGGTCAAGTACTCTATATTGAAAATCTAGATGCTATTACTCGTGCCGACAACAAATCAGAAATTATAAAAATAATCTTGGAGTTTTAATTAAATGGCTCTGCAAACAGACCTAAATGTATTTCCATACTACGACGATTACGATCCGGCAAAGAATTTCTATCGTATTCTTTTCAAGCCAGGTGTGGCAGTACAGGCTCGCGAGCTAAATCAACTTCAAACAATCTTGCAGAACCAAGTTGAGAAGTTTGGTGATAATATCTTCAAGCGCGGTACGATCATTGAAGGTTGTAATATTGTCCGTCACTCAGTTCTTCCATACGTAAAGGTCAAGGACACTGAAACAGACGGAACTCAGATTTCTGTTACAGCATACGAAGGTATGTCAGTTCGTAATAGCGCAAATCTTACAGGTTATATTGTCAAGACAGTAGCAGGGTTTGAGTCACGCTCTCCTGATCTTAATACACTTTATGTTAAGTATAACTCTTCGGGTTCTAATTCGAATACGGCATCATACGCGGCTGGTGAAAATCTCACAGTATTCAGTCAACAGTATCCTATATTTAAGACACTTGTAAACAATGGTTCATCGTTAATCAGTAATAATGATGGTGTTGTCATTGTTTCTGCACTCGCTGTACAGAACACAACTGGCGGTACTACATTCCCATTAAATGCATGGGTTACCGGCCAGATCATTCAAAACGGTGTTGCAAATCTGGAAATTATTTCAACAGATGCAGTCACAAATACTCAAGTTCTTATCCTTAAGGTCAAGCCACTTGCTACAGATCTTCTAACTGCAAATACAATTAAATGGCGTGTATCTGGCGGTGATAGTGTTAAGAATGCAACGACAGCCAATATCGCAAGTGTTGTAGCTGTTATTGGTAGCGGTGCAACCGGATCTCTAGTAACTGACGGTCTCGGTAAAGTAACATCCATCTCAGTTACAGGTGGCGGAACAGGTTACTACGTGACTCCACACGTAACAGTAATGAAACAAACAACATCTTCTCTCACTGATGTTCAAATTGGTGTTTTGGATGTTACGGCTCTTAACTACATGGCAACAATCTCGGTTGCCAATTCGATGCTCATACCAGTCGGTACAGGATATGGTGTCACCGTTGATGAAGGTACTATCTATCAGAAGGGATTCTTCTCAAGAGTATCTCCACAACTAGTAGTCGTAAACAAGTATTCGAATACAGACTTCAACAAGTCGGTTGGGTTCTATACAGCTGAAGATATTATTGACAGCAATGAAGATACGTCTCTACTTGATAATGCAACTGGTACATATAACTATGCAGCTCCAGGTGCAGATCGTCTTAAACTAACTCCTGAACTTATTGTTCTTGACAAAGATGTTGCAGATGCCAACACCGACTTCCTGCCAATTATCGAGTTTGCAGATGGCCGCCCTTACAAGCAGAATCAAAGCACGGTATATAATGTCATCGGCGATGAGATGGCCAAGAGAACATATGAAGAATCTGGTAACTATGTACTAGATCAGTTCATTGTCTCGACAAGAGATTCTACGACATTCTCTCAGACAGCAACAGCATTCAAGATCAATATTGATCCGGGTAAAGCATATATCAATGGATATCGTGTAGAGACAGATCAATACCGTGCAAACGTAGCTAAGGGTATTGCCACGGCTACAAACACAAATGCTAGAATCCGCCTTGGTTATGGCAACTACGTTCGTGTAAAAGAAGTCGGTGGTAACTTTGCATTCAACATCGGCGGTCTGATTGAACTCCACTCGTCCGCGGTAACATACATCACATCATCTGCAGGTAATACAATTACATCGCCTGCTACTAAGATTGGTGAAGCCCGCATGCGCTCATTGGCTTTAGAGTCAGGCGAACCCGGCACAGCCAACGCTGTGTACAGACTGTATCTGTTTGATGTAGTAATGAATAGCGGTCAAAACTTTGGGACAGTCCGTTCAGTATTTTATGATGGAACTAATGGCGGTATTGCTGATGTAGTACTAAGCGATGCAGGCACTGCAATCCTTGAAGATTCATCAGGCAGTTCACTACTATATAATTCAGTTCCTGCTATGAAAGCTGTTTCAAATATTTCATATACGTATAGAACAACAAATGAAGCAGAAATTGCCAATACTTCTGGTTATATCACATTAGACCTTGGGTCAAATATTATTTTCCCATATACTGGTGTACTAAGTACATCGGCTGAAAGAGACCTTCTTGTCGTTCCAAAAGAAAATTATCAATCTTCTGCGCCAATAACAGGTACTATCTCCATTGGTGCTGGTACTACAGCAAATACGATTGTTGCAGCAACTGGTGCAAATCTTTATGCTACATTTACTGCTGGAGACTTTGTACGATTCGCCAACTCGATCAATGGAACAGTTGTAATTAAGCAGGTTGCGCAGGTAACAAGCAATACCACATTGGTTCTTACATCAGGTGCAGGTCAGACATACACAGGGGGTAGTGCTACATTGTACTTCCCTAAGAATGTACCTATCTCGCTGACTGGCAAAGCAACACGGTGGGCAAACGTAAGCACATCAAATAGCCAAGTAATGACAGTATATCTTGGTAGCAATATTTCTAACACCGGCAACTCGTCTTCCTCTGCTAACGTTATGGTTACATATAATGCTACAAGAACCGGGGTGTCTTCTGAAGTTAAGTCAGCAACACGTTTTGTTTATACACGCCTTGTCTGTTCAAATAACGCCGGCAGTGTTCGCGGTCCATGGGTATTAGGATTATCAGATGGGTTCCGTCTGAGAAAAGTATATCAGGCAAATGGTGCATCTGTAGCCAAGACATTCAATGCTAATACTGGGGTTGTTAGTTCATTCGTTAGTCTTCCTAATAATGTATTTGCCAACGGCGACTCGGTAGTCTATTCAAATACTGGTATGACATCAGGTATCACCGGTCTTACCAATGGTACTACATACTATGCAGTGTATGCCAATACTCTCGGTACGGCTTTGGCCTCTACACGTGGAGGTGCAAATCTAGCACTTACTGCATCGGCTACATCAGAGAATCACACACTTACCGGACAGCCAATATTCTTTAATGGTAACACATATGGTGTGGCAGATGTTACTAATGATTTTTATCTTGACACCAATCAGAAGGAAGACTATCTAGATACATCGTATCTATACAGAAAGCCACGTGCAACTACACTTGGATCCAACGATGTTCTTCTAGTACAGTATGACGTATTTACTGGCGGTTCAGCAAGTGTGAAGACAATTACTTCATATAGTGTCACAGATACTTTAGATTTTGCTGCACTTTCAGCACAGGCGAATGTGCACACTATGGAGATCCCAGAGATTCTTGGTACGAGTGGAACATACTATGATCTTCGCGATCAGTATGACTTCCGCCCACGTTCAGCAAATACTATTGCTCTGATTACAGATATTTCAACTGTACCTGCAGGAGCCAATGCGCTTTCTATCATCAATCCATCAGAACCAACTTCTGCAGCAAGATTTGATAGTTCTGAAAAGTATTTCCCAGCACCTGATACAGATCTAAGTGCAAGTATCGAATACTACCTTGGTCGTTCTGATCGTGTTGTTGTTGATAGTACTGGTGAGTTTATTGTGCGTACAGGTAAGAATGGATTCATTAATGATATCCCACCTGAACCCAAGAACAGTCTGACTCTACAGATCCTCAATATTCCGGCATATCCTTCATTGTCACAGGCAATGTCCAATGACATGGCAAAAATCATTGATACTAAGGTTGCCAATGAAGTATATGGCAAGAGAATTAAAACCTATACTGTGACATCACAGATTGGTATTCAGGATCGTGCACGTATCCAGGTCAAGGGATACAAGATGACAGATATTGCTTCTCTTGAAAAGAGAATCAAAGATCTTGAATACTACGTATCATTTACGTTGGCTGAAGCACTTGCAAAGGCTCGTTACATCCCATCGTCTGCCGATTCGTTGATCGACCGCTTCCGCTTTGGTTTCTTCGTTGATCCATTCACTGATTACAACTATGCCGATGTTGGTAACCCTGAGTTCTATGTAACTATTAGAGATGACCAACTTGGACCACGTCTGACTGAGTTGAATCTTGAATTCCGCCCAGATGACGGGTCGACTGGTGTAGTAACACTTCCATATAATGAATTCACTATTGTTAGCCAGAATGATGCAACCGATGGTTCTGTTGAAGGTCCAATAACGGTAACAACAGTCAACCAAACAACGGCTACTGCAATTCAATCACAGCGCAGTACATCGAATAGCGACAGCGGTCTAGTATATGAAGATTTCTATTATACTTTAAGTAGCCTAACAGGTCCTGTAGAATTCTATATCAATGGTCGTGATAACAATCTAGCTGTTGAAGTATTCCAGTCACAAAGCACTGGCGGAACATTTACGACAACATATACATCAGCATCTGCTGTTCCAATAACACCTACTGATATCACTTCGAAGGGGTTATCTGTTCTTAATGATGGAAGAAAGATTGAACACCCGGATACGATGGAACGCAAGTCGAATGGTCCAGTAGGTGGATTCATCGAAGACCAATTCAAGATGTTGTGGATACACAATCCAACTGATGGTGTGTACTACAAGATCCGTGTTTATAAGGGCAAGAAGAGTGGTGGATTCCTGCAAAGTGCCAAGGCTGGTACATTCGGGTACAAGTTATACTATCCATCAGATGTCGTGAGCACACAGACAAAAATCGTACCAAATCCTGCCAACTTCGGATACACTGGCATCGTTCACCAGATTATGCCGGCCGACTTTACAATTATGCTTTCTAAGCAGTATTCATATATGCTTTATGGATCGTTTGATCTTGGTGAGTTTGTATCAGATGCGCAGAAGTTTAGCATCTCAATCACCGGTCTGAAGCCGAATACATATCATAAGTTTGTGTTTGATGGTGAAGATAAGACAACAAAGTGTTCGCAGTCAAGAACCTCAACAACGAATACATCAGGACTGCTTGTTGATGCCAACGGGACTCTTAACTTTGATTTCTACTACGATGCTGGAATCGATGAAGCTACCAGTGATCTACAACAGAGAAATAAACTTGCGGCGGCAACCGCTGGCACAAAGATCTTCAGTGTAGAATCATATGATGGAAACTCCAAATCTTCAGGATCTATCGGTCTTAAGTATTATACAAATATACCGTTTGACTACAATAATGCATCCGGTCTAAATACAACACAGACTGCTACTATGTCATCTACGTCGACTGACAGACCATCGTCATCTCAAACTGATATGTATACTGCTCAAGCCGTTAATGATGCAATTGACAAAAAGAATGTGAGAATTGTCAATTACAGAAACATTAACGGCGATGAACAGGAAGTTTGATTTAAATGAACATAAATAAACAAAAGATTACGAGGAATTGATGTCGAATTTTGACTACATCCAAACGTTTTACGTAAATCCTGATACAGTTGCAAATGTAGCTGAAATCATGCTGACATCTATAGATCTGTTCTTTAAAGCTAAACCGCTAGAGAATGCAAATGTCAGTGGTACTGCAAAGCCAGGAATTAATGTCTGGATCTGTGAAGTAGAAAATGGCGATCCAAATCCAAATCTGACACTCTTGCATTCTACAAGAGCTATTGATTATGATTCGGTCAATCTTAGTAACGATGCACAGACTCCAACCGTAGTTGGATTTAATAATCCTGTTCTCCTTAAGACAGGTCGTTATTATGGAATTGTTGTAAAGTACAATGATCCTGCATATGATATCTGGACAAATGTCCAAGGCGACCGTATCATTGGTGCAGGTGGTGTTACTAACGTTGCATCGCCAGGTTCGCAATCAAGATTTGATGGTTTCCTTTATAAGGCAACAAACTTCAATACCTATGACAAGTTCAGCAATAAAGATCTTAAGTTCAAGGTCAGAGTAGCACAGTTTATCTCTAACAATGTAACCATTCCATTGGTTAATAAAGAGTATGAATTTTTTACGATTGATAACACAGTATCAGGAACATTCACAGGTGGTGAATGGGTATATCAAAACATTGCTAATGCCACAGGTACTGTAACATTCACATCATCTAGTAATACTATTGTTGGATCAGCCACATCATTTACGAGTTATGCTATTGATGATAAGATTGTATTAGCTAATAGTAGCAGAGATATTCTGACTATTACTAATATTACCAATGCTACATCGATGACAGTTGACAAATATCCAAGTTTCAGTGCTGTGGGCATCGGCTTCAAGGTCCCGCCGGTTGGCGTTGTTTACTTTACTGACTACAGCAAAAACAAAGTAATCCTATCAGACTCAAATGCAAATAGCAGTGTCAAGTTTGTTGCTGGTACACGTATCATTGGTGTAAGATCTGGTTCGTCTGCAAATGTTGTGTCGATCGATAGATTCCAAGTAGATAACTTCAAGCCAACCTTCTTGGTTGGTAATCCTACTACTTCTAACTACACAATGACATATAACGTTGCTAACTCATCTAATGCGATGCCAACAACATCGACTAATCTAGAGTTGCTACAGTTTAACAATTCTCCACGTGAGTCGTATATTCTTTCAAGATCGTTAGAGGTTGATAACACCACTATCTACGGTACGAATAGAAAGTCTGCTGTAGCCAATATTACATTCAATGTATCAGTATCTGAAGCAAATCGATTCTCAGTACCTTATATTAACTCTGGTGAACTTGATTTCTTCTTCTATCAGAATGATATCAATAACACGTATACGAGTACTCGCGGAACAATTACTAACTATGATACAGAAGTTGATCGCAATGGACTTGCCAAGTCAAAGTATGTCTCCAAGAAGATCTCATTCGGCGAAGGTAAGTATGCTGAGGATGTCGTAGTATATCTGGCAGGTTACCGCCCGGCTGGTACGCAGATCAAGTTATATGCTAAAATACATAACTCGGCTGATAAAGAATCTTTCGATGACAAAGCATGGAGCCCGCTGGAACTTAAGAATAACACCGAACGTTATAGCACAGAGGATCCAAACGATCTTTGGGAATATACGTATGGTCTTCCACAGTATCCTGAAATTCATGCAGGCCTGACTGGTGCATTCTTAACAACAAATGGCAGCAACTCGATATCTACTACTGTAGATCAAACATCTACAATAGCTATTGGTGATCTGATCAGAGTGTACAGCGTTCTTACTCCTGAAAACCATCAGGTATTTCCCGTGGCAACGGTCACTAGTACTGCCATTACTACATTCAAACCAATCACCAATGCAAATATTATTGGTGATGTAGCTATTGACAAGCTCAAGTATAAGAATGCAGCGTGGAATAATATTGCCTATGACAACGTTGCCAGATATGTGACATCGTCATATACAGAGTTTGATACATATAACACAATGCAGATCAAAATCGTTCTTCTCTCTGAAACAACTTTTGTTGTACCAAAGGTAGAGCAGATTCAAGTTATTGGGGTCTCTGCATAATGTTGGCGCAGACTAATCATGTTGGTTATGTAAAAGATACTGATACCGGTGTCATTATAAACAACAATGAAGAAGAGTATAAAAAGTTCTTAGCTGCGCGTGAATCAAATAAAAAAAATAATAATCTTTGCAAAAGGATGGCTGAAGTAGAGAATGAGATGCGTGATATTAAAACTCTTTTACTACAGTTAGTACACAGGAATAATTAATGTCAAGACAAGTAGCTAATGTTGATATCATTACCGACAGTTTTGAAGTATGGCTGCTCAAGAGCAATGAGCTGCTTAATGCTTTATCAACTGAAATCATCACTGCAAATACCACGTATGCAAATACTGGTAACTCAGTTGTAAGTCGTACAGCACAACTTTATGGTACATTCGGGGCAAACAATGTTGTAGTAACAACTGCACTTCGTGGTGGTAATGTCAATGGGCTATCGGCCAACCTTTTAATCACAACAAACGCTACTGCCTATGTTGCTGCAGATGCTGGTATTAGAGTCCTTGTTGGTAACACTGCATCAAACAGTTATATCAATCCAGTTGGTGTTTACCTTGGCGTAGGAACTGCTAATTCGTTTGTGAATAGCATTGCTATTATAACACAATCTTCGAGTGTTGTAAACACAAATATTAGCCCAACGCTAATTCAAATTGCAAATAATATATCAACTGCAAACATAACCCCGACGGCATTTACTACCGGGATCTTTACCGGAAACACTACTACAATGGCAGTCGGCGCCAACATCTTTGCCAATGCTACTACTTTGTATGTGGGTAACTCTTTATTCAACAGCGCTATTGGCAATGGAACATGGACAAGTGCAGCAAATCTTACGATCACTGCAGTAAATTATGTTAAAATTGTAGGTGCTGCGAATGTATCTGGCAATGCTACCTTTGCAAATACAATTGCTGTAACAGGAAATGCTACATTATCAAATACGTTAAGTGTGACTGGAGCAGCCAATCTGCTAAGTACACTTGGTGTTACTGCAGCAACCATACTAGCAAATACACTCGTGGTGACAGGAAATACTACACTATCAAATACGTTAAGTGTGACTGGTGCGGCTAACGTACTTAGTACATTTGGTATCACCGGTGCAGCCAATGCATTAAGCACGCTCGGTGTTACTGGAGTAACCACTCTAGCAAACACGCTCGGTGTCACGGGTGCTACTACACTATCCAACACATTGAATGTTGTAGGTTCTGCAAATCTACAGAGTACGGCTAATGTAGCTGGAACACTTGGTGTTGTTGGTGCAGTATTGTTATCAAACACATTGAATGTGGTCGGCGCAGCAAATCTACAGAGTACAGCTAATGTGGCTGGAACAATTGGAGTTGTCGGCGCGGCAACATTATCAAATACAATCACAGTAACTGGTGCAACTACGCTATCAAATACACTAAATGTTGTCGGTGCAGCAAATCTTCAAAGCACGGCTAATGTAGCTGGAACACTAAGTGTTGTTGGGGTAACTACACTATCAAATACGCTATCAGTTGGCGGCACTGTTACATTCCAAACCGACTATGTGCAGGATGTAATTGCTAATGGTAACATTGGTGCTACAATCGGTGCTGTGTTAGTTTATAGATTCCCTAAAGCAACCTATTCATCTGGCAAGTTCGAGATTCAGATTAAGAACGGGCAGACACAACTTTCAGAAATGGTACTAGCACATGATGCCGCAAGCAATGCTTATATTACTGTGTATGGCACGGTTGCCTCAAATGGTGCATCATCTCCACTAGGAACATTTATAGCAAATACCGATACTGCTAACGTTAATCTATATCTTGTGCAAACAGTGGCTAGTTCAGCAGTAAAAGTTGTAGCACATCTAATCAAGTAAGGTTGACATGGCAAATACTAATTTCAAAGTAGACAACGGGTTTTTAGTAACAGGAGGTGACTCGCTATTCCAGGCGAACACCACTGTTAATGCCCATGTTATTGTCAGACAGTCTCTTACTGTTAATGGTGATGTGTTTGTTGTAGGAAATCTTACATATAGCAACACATCGATCGATGGTAGTTTAATTCCTACAGCCAACGGCAAAGCGTTAGGTAACACAACCAGAACATTTGATATTTGGGCTGGCAATATCAACATATCCAACTCTATTGTTACTGCAAATGGCGTAGCAATTAATATTAGAGCTGGCTCTGGTATTATAGCAAATGCAACAGGTATTACTGTTAATGCTTCATCAATCTCGAATGGTGTTCTAAACATCGGCCAAGGTGGTACTAATGCTACAACACAAAATGCTGCACTAAATAATCTCCTACCAACACAGAACACTGCAGTCAATGGGTATTACTTAAGAACTAATGGTACCGATTCATCTTGGGCACTAAATGTTGGACCAACTGGATTTACTGGATCTAATGGTGTAACTGGTTTTACTGGTTCTGCTGGACCACAAGGTGTTGGATACACAGGATCACAAGGTATTATTGGTTATACCGGGTCTGCTGGTACTAATGGATTTAATGGGTCTGTTGGATTTACAGGATCACAAGGTATTATTGGTTATACCGGATCGCAGGGTGTTATTGGTTATACTGGATCTGCTGGTACTAATGGATTTAATGGGTCTGTTGGATTTACAGGATCGCAGGGCATTATTGGATATACTGGATCACAAGGTATTATTGGATACACCGGATCTGCTGGTACTAATGGATTTAATGGGTCTGTTGGATTTACAGGATCGCAAGGTATTATTGGTTATACTGGATCTGCTGGTACTAATGGATTTAATGGATCTGCTGGATTTACAGGATCACAAGGAGTCGGATATACTGGATCACAAGGTATTATTGGTTATACTGGATCACAAGGTTCACAAGGTGTCGGATATACTGGATCGCAAGGTATTATTGGTTATACTGGATCACAGGGCATTATTGGTTATACTGGATCTGCTGGTGTAGGTATTGTTAACAATGGTACTAGTGCCGGTGCAGTAGCTTATTATGCATCAACCGGCTCAACTTTAAGTGATGGTTATTCTGCGACTGTATACGCCGGCGACTTTGTACTTTCATCAGATAAGAACTTAAAGAACATATTCGGCAATATAACAAATGCGTTAAATAATGTTACTAAAATAAATGGCGTGCGGTATTCATGGAACGATACTGCAAGAAATATGGGATTTGGATCTAATGAAGAAATTGGTTTGATCGCCCAGGAAATTGAACAAGTATATCCAGAATTTGTTCACACCAATCGCGAAAATGGGTATAAACTTGTTAACTATAACAAGTTAACTGCTGTACTTATTGAAGCTATTAAAGAATTGAATGCTAAAGTAGAGAAGTTGGAGAATAGATAATGCCTGGGATAGTTTCTACTCCATCATTATCTTCCATCAAATCTGTATTTAGTGGAGGCAACGCCTTTAGCGGCTATAATAGAGGTGGGTCATACGTACCAAACGATGGTGCAATGACAGGAATCGGTACTACTGCGTCAGGTTTGACGATGAGCTCATTCAATGGTAAATCGATTCCGTATGTTGGATTATCGGCGCGCGGCATCTCTAATTTTACAGGTGGTTCGCCAGGTTCAGTGACATTTGGTGTTTCTACAGATGGTCGTGCATTCGAATACGCAGACAACAATCCAGCATTTTTTTATGAAAATGTATTTTCATTAATTGGTGTTGGTGGCACATTAGATTCAACAAATCTTTCTTATTATGAGATATTTGCAACCAGATCTGTTGCTCTCGGGACTTGGTCAAGTTCAGTTTCACCGCTTGATACATGGGTTACATTAGGCGGCGTTGCTGCTGGTTGGACACTAAGCGCTGTTGCTAACCGAACTTTCAATATCGATCTTTATGTGACTATAAGAAGAATTTCAACTGGTGTTACGGCGGCAGCTGCAACTATAACTTATCAGTTAGATACAACTTCATAACTACAATGGAAGAGTAAATGGCAATTAAAGCTAATTTAGATATCGATCAGGGAACTACGTTCCAGACAACGATCAACGTCACTGACGAAAATGATGATATTGTCAATCTGACCGGGTATTCTGGTGCTGCGCAACTGCGTAAGCATTATACCTCCTCTAATTCAGTTGCATTTGTAGTGTCCATCTCTCCGACTATCGGCACTGTAACTTTGTCGATGAATGCTAACACTACTGCAAATGTTTCATCGGGGCGTTATGTCTACGACTGCGAGTTGACGGATCCTAATGGTGCTATTACTAGATTGCTTGAAGGAATCGTCACGGTTACACCACAGGTGACAAGATGACATTAAACGCCAAGATCAATAGAGAGACAAAGTTGACCGTCAAGGTTGACAATACAACACCTATTCTTAATCCAACTACTCTGACTGTCAAGAATCAGTTTCGTGAGTATCAGATTAATAGTATCGAAGATCTGCCCGATGTTGATGAAGTTAATGTCACCGAAGGTGCCGTATTAATCTACAATCAAACATCAGACAAGTATGAGATTAAACAGTTTACTCAACAATTCATTGTTGGAGCTATTGACGGCGGCGAGTTCTAAAATGAACACTTACGTTGGCGCATATACTAGTTCATCGTCGTAATTAATTACAACTTTGCCCGGGCAAAGTGATAGTCGCCATCTGCGCCTGTAGTACGAATTACACTTACTAACTTAAATCCTAACATGTTAAGATATTCTGTAACCTCTGCAACCTGAGGCGCGCCAAGATTATACTCTTCATGCTGCATCTCAATAATGATATCGTTACAGTCCTTTAAAGTATACTGTGCACCGCGTAGAACATCCAGTTCAGCTCCCTGCACATCAATCTTGACAAGATCTGGCAGTTGTATACGGCGGCTGGTGACCAAATCATCTAGTGTAATCATGGTCTTTGTTACTTTATCAGCTTCAGTAAAATGTGCTGAGTTTTCCTTATAGTAACTATTACCTGCAGGATCCATTGGCTTCTCATAGAAATCGATAGACTTACCAGACACATCGCCGATAGCTTGGCCACAGTAATACTCATGGCCTGATTCTTTGTAAAGAAACTCGGCATGGTCCATAGCATCGAACATAACAATCTTAGAATCAGGCCAAATTCTATTGGCTTCCTTCGTCCAGTGCATAATGCATGCACCGATGTCATAGATCACCTTTGGATTGATATCCATCCCCTTGAGATAATCGACATGGTCTCTTGGAAGATCATCACGAAGAGATAATCCACGTAATCGTGTTTCAACTGGGTTGATTGCAACTTCAGGAGTTTTAACGTACATTGTAGTCGAACCGATGTGGCCACAAAGAATGGATGGATCACACCATAGTTCAAATCCGTTGTTTGTTGCCTTTCTGCAGAAGTCGGTATCCTCGCTGACAGTTTTACCGTGATCGAGCGCTGGATGATATTCGAACTGTGGATATCCAACTCCGACGATAACTTCCTTTTTGACAAGAACACAACCAAATCCACAGGCGCCGATCCTAACAAGATCTTTTCCATAGATCTGATCGATAGTCATACGCTGCTGATTTAAATCGTAGATCTCAATCGCCTGTGGCTCTAGTCGCTGCCTATAGACACCTGATACCAGATCCACATTGTGATCCAGTAACTTCCTAAGTGTATCCGGTGCAAAGGTCACGTCATGATCGACTGCCAGCAAATAATCATAACCGCGTGCAACCCAATCACATATTAGATTACGTACCTGGTCAACTCGATATCCGTAGAAATGCTGAAACGTTATTTCGTATCCAGCAGGAACATCCAAATCATAGATCGACTTAAATGTATCCGGTTCGATATAACGAGCAGTAGGAATAGCAACTAGAATCTTTTTCATATTAACATCTCTATACTCTGTAGTTGGTGCAGCTGAATTTGTGTACACAAATACACTATCTTGTCCGGCTCTTGCAATAAACTCATAGCCGAGTTGTTCTAAAATAATATTGCATGCATTGTTGGTTGTTTCCGGCCCCTCGAGAATAATAACTGGCCGGAACTTTTCAATGGTTTCAATTGCACCCATCAACGCAAACAGTTCATGCCTCTCAATATCAAGTTGGATCAAACCACACGATGGTAAGTTAAGAGAGTCAATGGTGATTGCATCAACATCGTTACCTTGAACAACAAAATTCTGACCGGTATTTCCACCAGGCATTCGCCAAATGCCCATTGCTCTAGAATATGCACTTAACGCATTATGATAACACACGATGTTATTTTCATCGCTGCAGTTTTCAACAAGCTTTTGATAGTTACCGGCATCAGCTTCAAATGTATGTACTGTGCCAAACAACTTCGAAAGACGTGTAGGATATAACCCAAGGTGGCCACCGGCTTGGATACACACAGACCAGTCTGTTACATGGTTACGTATTTCCTTCTCAATATCTGGCCATTCTCTATCAATATAGGTTACAGCAATATCGTTTTCATAATTTTTCATAGTGGTCTCAAATCAATCTGCCCAGGAGTGAATGGCGAAGTCGTGTTCAATACTTTAGTAGCAGTCTTAGTCTGCTCATCGCTATTGACCTTATAGTCATTAATAGGATTGGCATCATTATAGTTATACACGATATCTGGAATGCAGATAATGTTATCAGGATTTGCCTGTTCAATCATGGCATAGAATACAGCTGTATCACCGCCTGCTTTCAGCCAGTTGCCTTCTTCATCCTTGAATGAATCACGGCCATACTGATGAATAAACCCATCCATCAGTTCCCACTTGAATGTGCGCAGATGGGTGTATGGCATATTCCAATTAAACTTATAGTCGCGATACGTCTTACTAGCCTTGACTTCAGGTGGATATTCCTGTGCAATTAACGGTATATTATCGACCAATGACCAACACGAACCATAGGTAAACTCTGCCCCATCCTGGTACAGATTGTTGTACATATGAAATATGTTAGGATTATTAACTAGCCAATCATCACCATCAATAAGCATGATGATATCATTTTTTAAACAATTGCCTTCGATAGTTGTAATCTGATTACACACGGCACCTTTATTCTTGGTGTTTGTAATCAACTGAAATTTGTCGGCAATGTCGATAGGAAGAGCATTGATTGTTTGCTTAATAACTTCTACGGTATTATCAGTAGAACAGTCGTCGATGATATACATCATATAGTCATTATAATCTTGCTGTGCCACCGATTCAATGCACCGCGCAATATACTTCTCGGCATTATATACCGGAGTAACAATAGAAATCCATCGTGGTTTGTGGTGTATCGGCTCTACTAGTTCTTCATGATTCATGAACCGGCGACCAAATACCTTACGAACCCGGCTATTGATCTTCTGTACACTACGATACTCAGTAATGTCCATGAACTTGCCAAGTTTCTTATATAGATGCTGCTTCCACTGAAGAGCGACGGTATCCCAGGTGCAGATATCCTTGACCTGGTTGCATGCATACATCTTCTGCTGGTGCAGATACTTGTTGTTGTATGCATCAACAACTGTGTTGACAAAGATATCGACTTGAATATTCTGATCAAGCCATGGTAATGCCCAGTTTGGTTCAACCGGATAGTTGATCTTCCATGATGCAAGATCTATTGCAGTCTCCTCTAGAGCACCGAAACGACATGTAATCAAAGGAACGTTATGGGCTAATGCCTCTAGTGTAGAGATACCAAATGTTTCAGGAAATCCTGCAGGATAAATCATATAACTGGCATCATGCAAAATGTTTGAGATCTCCTGCTGGGTAATCACACCGGTAAACTCGATATTATCTCCATGTTGAAGAGCCATCTCGGCCCAATCTTTTTCTTGTTGATCTGGACCTGCAGCTTCACGGAACTTATAGTATCCACCGATGATCTTTAACTTAGCATCAGGAATACGTCGTTTAACCTCAGGCCAGATCTGCTTGACTAGAGGAACCATTCCTTTGGTAACAGAGGCGTTGAACACAAATAGGTTCGGATCTTTGTCACGTACGTCGATCCAACCAGGATTCATGTTACCGATACCGTTACGAGTCTGAAAGATATGGTTCTTTAGGACATCGAAGTTACGGCGAAAGCCATGGTCGCAATGGGTGACATATCCAGTATGCCAGTCCGACAATGTAAAGATCTCATTAATCTTACCTTGATTAATAAGATGCTCGATCTGATTATCACCCTCGCAAAATGTATCATGCATCCAAAGACACACGTGTTTAGCATTTGTAGGAACTTCCCAACTATCAGCAATGGGGTTAATAGATCTTGAGACAATGCAAACATCAAATTGTCGCGGAACAGTTTGAGCAATAGAAACTGGCCGATATTCTACACCATCATAAAAACCAGGTTCTGAGTCGTCAGAGGTACAGTCATTATAGACAGTTACCTGAAATCCTATCTTGGCCAACTCCTGTGACATTCGGATAACAGCGGATTCTGATCCACCTAGTCCGCGTTTTTCTAGTGTTGATCCGTCATAAGTCAAACCAAGAGTGTCAATAAATGCAATTTTCATAAGATCTCCACGTAACCATTCTTATAAATATATCATAGTTCCGAACTAATGTACACTATATAGTGCGCATAAAGATATATATCTACGCCAGGAGAGCCATATGGCTAATACGACACCGATTATCCATAAGAGAACGTTTGTCTCCGGCCGACTGCCGTCAACTAACCCAGCAAATACTCGGTATATTAATCCCGGCGAGCTATCCATCAATCTCACAGATAAGAAAGTTATATCATCGAATGGCTCGGTTCTATTCGAGATCGGTGCAAATATAACCACTTCTTCTATTACTACACTTGTTGCCAATGGTACTCCAGGTACACCAGGCCAAACACTGTCATCAAACGGCAGCAGTATTTATTGGACTGATAATGCTGGATTTACCGGATCGCAAGGTATCCAAGGTGATAAAGGATATACAGGTTCTAATGGTGTAATCGGGTATACTGGTTCTAATGGTGTAATCGGGTATACTGGTTCTAATGGTGTAATCGGGTATACCGGTTCTAAGGGCGAAATTGGTGTTATTGGGTTTGTTGGATCTCAGGGTATACAAGGTTATACTGGTTCACAAGGTATAACCGGTTTCACCGGATCGAATGGTGTAACTGGATTTACTGGATCTAATGGTGTTATTGGTTTTACCGGTAGCCAGGGTATACAAGGTATTATTGGCTTTACTGGTAGTCAAGGTGTAATTGGTTATACTGGTAGCCAGGGAGTTATTGGTTTTACTGGTAGTCAAGGCATAATTGGATATACAGGTTCCCAAGGTATAATTGGTTTTACCGGTTCCAACGGCGTAATTGGATATACTGGTTCTAATGGTGTTACAGGATATGCTGGTTCCCTTGGTTATACTGGATCCAAGGGTGATACTGGATCATTCGGTGGTGCATCATTTGACTATACATTCTCTTCAAATACTGTAAACACAGATCCTGGTAGTGGGGTTGTAAAATTTAATACTGCAAATCTTGCTTCAGCTTCTGTTATGTATATCAGTTTTCTTGATAGCACGGGTGCCAATTCTTATAACTATCTGACAACAATCGATGACTCTACATCGGCTATTAAAGGCAACTTCAACGTGGTTGAAGCAGCCAATAGTCTCAACTTTTCACAGTTCTCCATTGTTGGAAATCACAGTCATACCGGTAACTATTTTGAAGTTCCAATAGCCTGGTTAAGTGGTGGTTATTCTTTTGCAAACAACCTCTCAACAGTAGCAACATTCACTAGAACTGGTGATAAAGGTGATACTGGATTTACTGGATCACAAGGTATACAAGGCGCAATCGGATATACTGGCTCTCAAGGCATACAAGGTGTTATTGGTTACACCGGATCCAATGGTGTAACTGGGTTTACAGGTAGCCAAGGAGTTATTGGTTATACTGGTTCTAATGGTGTAACCGGTTACACCGGATCCAATGGAGTTATTGGTTTTACAGGTAGCCAAGGAGTTATTGGTTATACTGGATCTAATGGTGTAACTGGTTTCACCGGTTCTAATGGAGTTATTGGCTTTACTGGAAGTCAGGGTGTAATTGGATATACCGGTTCTGCTGGACCGGTTGCTGGAACAAATCAACAAGTCATATTTAATGATGCCGGCGCTGCAAACGGTTCTACGTCATTTGTTTATGACAAGTCACTAACAAAATTAACAGTCAATAATGCACAGGTTCAGACAAAACTAAATGTCGGAAATCCAGTAGCATTTGACTTTGGTGCTACTGCACTTGTTGAACTTGATGGTCAGCAGAATACATTTGTTCAGGTTGTAATTCAAAATGCCAATACCGGCATTAATGCATCATCTGATCTTGTTGTTACAAACGATTCGGGTAATAACACTTTTGGTTATATAGATCTTGGTATTAACAGTACTAATTATAGTAATGCTAACTATACAGTTGTTGGTGCCGGGGATGGATATCTTTACGCATCAGATACCAGTCTTTCAATTGGTACAAAAGCTGCACGTCCAGTTATATTCCATGCTAATGGAACATTAATAGCCGACGAGGCGATGCGTATTGCCCCGAGTAGAAATGTCGGTATAGCCAATACTGCGCCGGCTGATAAACTATCGGTTGGTGGATCTACAAATATACAAGGAACATTAGATGCCGGTAATACAACTATTACTGGGTTTGCTAACGTATCGACTACACTCACTGTCGGTGGAATTGCTACATTCAATTCTAATGTCAATCTAAGTGCAGCGGATCATTTAATACTAAGCAATACATCAAGCATTGTTGCAAATGGCACATTTGGTTCTTCTGGAGACGTACTTACTTCTAATGGATCTGGTTCTGCTTATTGGGCCGCTGGAAGTGGTGGTGGTGGCGGATTTACACCATCCCTTGGTCAAGTAGTTCAATCAACTACGGCACCAACAAGTGGCACGTGGCTTCAGACAGGTAAATATTACAGCAAAGCATCATATTCAGCATTGGCCGCAGCGCTAGGAGATGTACCAGATATAGGCGCGCCGGTAGCAATGCCAAAAGCCCAGATACCTGTTCCGTGTTCATTCACAAACACTGGCGGGAGGGCGTTATACTCTATGGCGACTAGCGGCACCGCATGGGTTTTTGGTACTACACAAACACCAAGAATAATTTATACAACAGACGGCACGTCTTTTTCTGCTGTACCACCAAATGCATCAATATCTACTATCACTGGCATACGGTATGTAAACAATCAATTTGTTGCAACAACTACGCCATCTAATAACGGTGCAACACTTTTGGTGTCTCCTGATGGTATAAACTGGTCGGCCAGGACTATGCAAGCTTCAGCATCCGGCGGCACTACATCCGCCAATTCTATTGCATATGGCGCTGGTGTTTATGTAATCGCGTACTCTGGTGCTATACTTTATTCAACTGATCTTATAACCTTTACTCAAGCTGCTCCGGCCACACTTACAGCCGTATATCTTAAAGTTATCTATGCTGGAGGACAATTTGTCGCGGTTAGTAGCACCGGTGCAGGATCTATAATTACTTCACCGGATGGCATTAACTGGACCACACAAACCAACCCGATTAGTTGCGCATACCAAGATGTTATATACGCAAACTCACTCTATGTAGCCTATGGCAACATCAGTACTGGGAACGTGGTTACATCGCCAAATGGTATCACATGGACATCTCGCTCTGTCGGCGCAAGCAACGTCGTTCAGGTAGTGTACGGCGGGGGGATTTTCCTTGCTGCAACTTTAGTTGGGATACATACTTCTACTGACGGTCTTACTTGGGCGATGCGGGCAACAAATATACCAAATGCTCAGGTACTAAGTGTTGGGTATGTTGGTTCGACTTTCTATGCCGGAGGATCAACTGACGGACTTTATGCAACTTCTGCAGACGGAACCACTTGGACATTAAAACGAGATGCCAGTGGCGGCGGTATTTTTGCTTTTCATGATGTTAATGGCAAGGCCGTTGCTATTGGGGACATGGGTATAGTTGTTCTTGCAGGTGGTACTCGAGAAGCTTATCAGCCAGGCTTTACCATAGCTTTTAACGTATCTCTTACTACTGGTGGCAGACAAGTTGCGTATAATGGCAGTAATCAGTATGTTATGGTTAGTTCGCGTGGCCTACCGTTATATTCTTCTGATGGCAATAGTTGGACTGCTACGTCACTCACAGGTACTAGTGCGTTCTCATCAGGGAATTGTATTGCTTACCTAAATGGAAACTACCTAATTGGTGGAGGCAATTCTACAGCTAGCATTGCAACATCTACT
>Ga0214163_1000401_pt1 | contig 20524 bp, 18 predicted proteins | sample LakMenepilimnion_2_FD_153001 | JGI IMG/M metagenome (GOLD analysis project Ga0214163, IMG submission 153001) | Freshwater microbial communities from Lake Mendota, WI - Practice 15JUN2010 epilimnion v4 | ecosystem: Environmental > Aquatic > Freshwater > Lake > Epilimnion/Euphotic zone | place... | reverse complement strand
ATCGTCCAGTCATAAATCGGGTTTCCTAGGGCATCCTCAGTGTAGGCATTTGTGGACCCCCATTTTAAATCGGGAATTCCATCGCCAGTTACTAACAGACTATGCGCTCTTACATAAACGGGAACAGGACTTAGGGCTGAAATTTCTGAAAGCAATTTTTTGCCATCTTTCATGTAGGTGTAATTAGGCTCATCGTATCCAAACCAAGCGTAGATGGGCTTCATTTTTTCCTGGGTTCTCGATAGGTCAACGGTTATTTTCGCAAGGTCTGGTGATTGCCCCCAAGCGTGAAGGGACAAGGTTAATATACAGGCAAGAAATAAATGCTTCATTTGGATTCTGGGTTTAGATCAAAAGACCTTAGACTGGATCTATTTGATCGGACTGAATTTATAAAAATTGACTCCTTGGTGAGGAATTGTTAAAGATATATTTTTTTTAATTTTTTCCACCTTTTTTTGTTGCCGCATATCACGTAATTGATAGTTTTTGAAATTTACTAATGATTTAAGATCCACTGAAAATACGATTGGTTTTTCGTTTTCCCAAAATCATCCGTGTAAAAAAAGCCAAGCGCAAATGAGCCATCCAAGAAAATGAGGTGGCTTGTCCTATGCTAAAAAATGAAATAACGCTGGTTGATTCAACGCCAAGTCCATGTTGATAATGTTTACGATTGATGCGCATGGAATTCCCTCGCATATTGGTTTTAGTCACAAAGCTTTAATCCCTTCTGAATATTTTTTAAGATTAAAATCATCTAGTTAGATTGTGGATGTTTGTTGGCCATAAAGTTGATTAATTCCAAGAAACAGGAATAAGATTATTTTTCCACTTTAAAGGTTTAGCTAACATAAATATCGTTTTTGTGGTAGAATATTTCATGTAATTTTGATAAATTGATCTAGATGAAATATTCAATTTGCCTCTTTGTAATTTTTTTTCTTTCCTGTGCGTGGAGCTTACATGCGCAGCAAAAATTTTCCGTTGCTGGCAGAATCATAGAAAATAATCAAGAAGGTACCCCCATTCCATTTGCGCACGTGTATTTAAACGGCACATCCATTGGGACTCAGGCGGATGTTCATGGTCGATTTGTGTTGAATGGCATACCCAAGGGCATTTATAAATTCTCAATTTCCATGGTTGGCTTTAAGACTGCTATCAAATTGACAAGCATTGATTCCGACATTAAAAATCTGGTTGAGCGTTTGGATGAGAACGTAACAGATTTAATGGAAGTTCGCGTGAAGGGTCAAAAAGATAAGGTTTGGATTAAGTCGATTCGGGATTTTGAAAATGAATTTTTGGGTCGAGATATTTCAAGGAGTGAAGTTCAAATTTTAAATCGAGAGATTATCGATGTGAATTATGATCAGAAGAGTAGGGTTATGACGGCTAAGGCAGAAGAGCCTTTAATGATTGAAAATCGAAATTTAGGGTATTTATATCGGGGCTTTTTGGTTGAATTTCAGAAAGGGATAAAACGCATGAGTTTTAAGGCAAGTGGTTATTTCGAACCTTTGAAGCCTAGCTCTCCACGCCAATTAAAGCGTTGGGAATCCAATCGGAAAAAGGTATTTCAAGGATCTATCAAACATTTTTTGTGGGCATTGTATCGAAATAGATTAAACGAAGAAAGGTTCTCTGCCTATTATGTTCAGGATCGAAAATCTATGGGGCTTGTGCCTGAATTTAAAGCTGATGAAGTGGTCAAAACCACCAGTGACTCGACTGTTTTTTTGTTGGAATTAAAAGGGATGTTGTCAATTGATTACAATTACAACTATAGGCAAAATACAAAAGTGATACCTGTTTCACAGATTTTTTTCAATCAATATGGAGAATTGATTGATCCTTATTCTTTGGAATTGTATGGTAAAATGTCTGAAAACAGGATGGGGAAAGAATTGCCTTCTGATTATGTCTATATCCCTAAGAATTAAATTTCTGGTAAGTATTTGTTAAGATTGATTTGGACAAAAAACGTATTGGCCTATGAGATTTATAAATAATTTACGCTGACAACGTTTAGCTTTCTCCTACACTTTTTCCCGCAATGTACCCGGTGGTCCAAGCTGCTTGGAAATTGAATCCGCCCGTGATTCCATCGATGTCCATGACTTCCCCCGCAAAAAATAATCCGGGGTGGATTTTACTTTGCATCGTATGGGCATCGATTTCTTGTAAGTCGACTCCGCCGGCGGTGACAAATTCTTCCTTAAAAGTTGTTTTTCCTTGGACGATGTAGCGGTCATTCAATAGGGTATTTACAAGTTTATGGGTATTTTTTACGCCCAAATCATTCCACCTGGTGGCTGGTATAATTTCATTTTTTGCTAGTAAGAATAACCAAAGCCGGTTGGGAATTTCAAATGGATTGAGGTTTGCCATCATTTTTGAACCATGAATGCCCATGGTTTTGGCTAAAATTTCACGAAGGGTATTTTCTTTCGTTTCATTTAACCAGTTCACTAAAATGCTAAACTCATAATTTGATTCAGCTAAAATACGTGCTCCCCAAGCAGATAACTGGAGGATAGCTGGTCCGCTCATACCCCAGTGGGTTATTAATAAAGGGCCTTTGCCTACCAATTTTTGACCTTCTATTCGAACCACAGCCTGTTCTACCACGATGCCCATCAGTTCACGAATGGGTTCTTTAGGCATGTTGAACGTAAATAATGAAGGGACTGGAGGTATGATGTTGTGAGGTAAATCGGCTAGCCATGAAAACCCTGTTAATTTAGGTTGGCCGCCAATCGTCACAATGACTCGGTCGACCGTTTCAGTTATTTCCTTGTAGGTAATTTCAAAACCTTTTTCTAAGGGAATTATTTTCTCTATTGCCCTTAAGGACCACAATTCAACGCCTAACGTTTTTGCTTCTTTCCAAAGGCAATCAATGATGGTTTGGGACTCATTTGATTCGGGAAATACACAAAGATCTGGATAGATTTTTAAAGGAACGCCTCTGCTTTCAAACCATTCCATAGTGGATTTTGTATCAAATTGCTCAAAAGCCTTTCGTAAGAATTTCTCTCCTCGCGGGTATTTTTCAGCTAATAAGCGTTGATTTGTTAATGCATTCGTGACATTGCAACGACCGCCCCCAGAGATTTTTACTTTTCCTAAAAACTTGGAAGTTTTCTCAAACACCCGAACATGTGCTTCAGGAAAATGTTTTTTTGCTGAAATGGCCGCAAAAAATCCGGCAGCTCCTCCTCCTAAAATGACTATTTCCAATGTGTATTTGCTAGTGTTAGGCAAAAATCAAGAACAATTAGGGGAAAAGAAATTATTTAAGCGATTAATTTTTATTTATTTCCCCACCTTAGCCGGATTATATCCCACCATTTTTCATTTGCTGGAATCATTTCTTAAATCTTGCTTTCGTATAAGGTCCCATTATTTTCGGAATTTATTTGGAAGGTATCCCCACAAAGTCTCGTGGAAACTAAGAAAAAATTATTGGAAGATTTTACACTAATGGAGTTGGGGTTTTAACTTTCTGAGCTATATAAAAAAAGATCCGACTATGCCGGATCTTCCTTATTTAAAATCGATAAACTGATAATTTTATTTCTTTTGCTCAGATAAGAACGTTATCAAAGATGCGAACTCCTCATACGATAACTCATTAGCCAAGCCCGTTGGCATCATCGATGTTTCCATCTCTTTTCTGCTGGAAATATCTGCCGTTTTAATCGTAGTGGTTTGACCTGTAATATCTCTTAAAATTAATTTTTCAGCCGATTCATTGGTGACAAAACCCATGTACTCTTTCTTGTTTTTTGTCGTTATCAATACCGTCGCAAACCCCTGAGAGATAGATGCATTTGGCTTTAAAATAGACTCTGCGATTTGCTCTCTGTTCATGATTGCACCAATCTGTCCCATGTAAGGTCCTTTTGGTAAATCTCCAGGCTTCAAACTGTGACAAACGACACAACCTTGTTTATTAAATAAAGCGCGTCCTGCAGCTGAGTTGCCTGGCATTTTGACCATGGCCAACATAATATCTTCGATGGACGTGTTTCCAATTTGACCCTTTTTATTTCGAATAGCTTCTAGGTCAACTTTCACTTCTTCTTTCGCTACCATATTTTGAGTTGCGACGGTCATCTCAGCAATTTCCATTTGATGCTTCTCATTTAGATCGGATAGAACAATTTTTTCCACATCGGATGATTTGCTCCAAAGTCCCAAGAAGAAATCTTTAATTTCAGGACTCGATTCCCAATCTGCCGTCTTATAATATGGACCATGTCCATTAGGTTTTGTAGACCACCAATACTGTCCCTCATAAAAGTTTTCTTTTTTATACAAACGAGCGACCGTTTCTAAAATCTGACCTTTTAATTTTGCTTGAGTTGATTTCTTATAGGTGGCAATAAGTGCCTTTACAACTGCTGGATTATGCATGTATCGCATGGCCCAAAGCGCAATCGTCGAATTTTGTGTTGACAATGCAGCAATGCTTTCCTTCTTTGCATCTAAACTTCTTAGGGCTTGCACCGCTACGTGCGATGGAATGATGGCCGAATTGGGTGTTGCGTGAGGACCTTCTTTATCTTTTGGAGGTGCTACAAATGAGTTAGGGACTTTTACTTGTAACAAAGCTGGAATCGCCTCTTTACGACCTAATCTACCCAGGCCAATAGCCGAGGCTACTTGAACTCGAGGAGAAGGGTCTTTTAAACCACTTAAATAAGGGGCTAATGGAATTAATTTGCTTTTTGTTTTTCTGTCGGCCATCGCTCTTAATGCAAATTCTCGAACATCTTTATCGGCCACTAAAGTCACAAGTTTAGCCATTCCCTTCGTGTCAGCCGCTTGGGCATAGGTGAAAATTCCGGCAGCTCTTGTATACAATGGAAGCGATTTGTCAGCCGCTAATTTCCATGAAATAGCTGCCGCATCATTTCCTCCTCTGGCCAATAGTTCTTGTTGGGCCGTAATTCTTGCCACCGCACTATTGGATTTCAATAAGTCTGTTAACTCAGCCAATGAAGATTTTTTAACATCAGGAAAGGCTTTATAAGTCCATCCTTTGGGTACTGCTTTAATGACAAATCCTTTGGTAGGACTTCCTGAAAATCCTGCTCCATCCCAAGCCGCTAGATATAATTGGCCCGAGCCATCCACATCTAAATCGGTTATTTGGGCTAATTTAATAAAGGTCTCATCTTTTTGAGTAAAACTAGCTCCATCAGGCTTCACGCGGTGAATGTACAACATGCTATTTCCCCAATCCGCCATCATCGGGACTTGGTTGTATTTTGCTGGCCAAGTTGGCTCATCCATAAATAAGGACCCCGTACCTGATCCCCCGCCTACATCCACTAAGCCAGGGATTATTTCTTCGGTAAAGTGCTTAAATAATAAAGGATAACCGTATTCGCCCGATTGGATATGGTGGCTAAAGCGAATGTTCCATCCCGCCCCGTCATTGGTATTATCCCGGGTAAATATATTCATGTAGGCATCAATCGCCACATCGTAAATGTTTCTAGTTCCATGCGTATAAACCTCCATTTCAGTACCATCTGGCCTTACACGAACAATTCCTCCCCCTAACATGGTCAATTTTTTTCCTGAACGATCAACAGCATCGTGGAAACCAAAGTCGCCTACAGCAATGTAAATCCAACCATCAATACCCAAACGAATTCCATTTGTTGAATGGTCTGTGCCTCTGCTTTGTAGGAATTTGGCTGAGCTAATGTGTTCAATTAAAGGTGATGAAGGTCCATCGGCTACTCCATCATTATCCTTGTCCTCAAAAACGACTAAATCCATCCCTGAAGCTTTTCCCGTTTCTGGAGAAAACACGGTATGAAGTACATATAGTTTATTTCCCAGTGAAATAATCCCACGTGGATTATCAACCATCGCAAATTGAGTACTTACATCTACTTTTCCATCGTGGTCTTTGTCGATAAGCTTTAAGATATATCCTTTCTTAGGAGTCTTTCCCAAGGAACCAATTTTATCTACTCCTACATAAACCTCACCTGTTGCGGCTACGGCCAAACAGGCTGGGGAAGGTGTAAGATCGCCACTGGTGAAATTTTTGACTTGTAACTCACCAGGCCAAAAACCTGCATTACGTAATGTGTCAACTTTAACAAGGGGAATGCTATTATTTTGCTCGGAGGAAGAATTAAAAAATTGTATTCCCCAAAAGAAAAGTAGCCCATAAATTAGGGCGAAGCTAATTTTTAACATGTTACGATAGGTTTTTTATTATTTTCAAAGAAATTAGTTGGCAATATATCAATTGATCTTATATTTTCAATCCTTTGAAATCATTTCTAATTGATTTTATTTTTTTTATTTTGCCTATCAATTCCAGATTTACTTGCAACTTTAAACCCATCTATTTGATGGTTGAATTTTGAATCATGGTAAATTGTAACATCCTAATTCACTGATTAGATTCAACAAAATACAATGAACTATAAAATTCAAAAGGTAATTTGTATTGTTTTAGTTAATTGGTGCACTTTAAATTTTAACATGAGAAATCTATTTTTACTCATACGCTTTATTTTTTATGGATTTGGTTTGACGGGTCCTGCTTTGTATGCCCAAGCGGTTTTCCCTACTGAATTGGTGAATTTCAGGGCTTACCCTGAAAACCCGATTTTCACTGGAACGAATCTAGGTACGTGGGATAAGCAAATAAGAGAGCGGGGATTTATTATGAAAGAGGGGAAAATGTACCATTTATGGTTTACGGGTTATTCGCCTGCCTCCACCACAAAATTTTTAGGATATGCTACTTCTAAAGATGGAATTCATTGGGAGCGATTTTCGAAAGAAACGATTCACCCAGGCCAATGGGTAGAAGACATGTGTGTGGTTAAATCGGGTAAAACATATTACATGTTTGCGGAGGGTGAGGGTGACATTGCACATATGTTGGTTTCAAATGACCGAATTCATTGGGAGGAAAAGGGAAATTTAGACATTCGAAAGGTCGACGGTAGTCCCATTCGAAGGGGAGCTTATGGCACGCCAACGGTCATTCGAGCAAATGGAGTGTGGAACTTATTTTATGAACGAGATGATTTGGGGATTTGGTTAGCTACATCCAAAGACCTAAAAACGTGGACCAATGTCCAGGATGAGCCGGTCATCAAAATGGGGCCGGACGCCTATGACCTTTTTGCTGTGGCTATGAACCAAGTAATTCGCTATAAAGGACTTTATTATGGCTATTATCATGCATCGGCTTTTAAAGATTGGCATGAATGGTCCACCAACATTGCGGTATCTTCCGATTTGATTCATTGGAAGAAATATGAAAATAATCCGATCTTGGGCAATAATCAATCCAGTGGAATAGTGTTAAAGGATGGGAAAGGGTTCCGACTTTATACCATGCACAAAAAGGTAAATTTGTATTTTTCAGAAGGCACTTCAAAATAAAAAAATCAATACCTTTGTTTGAAACCTATTTAATCTCTTTATAAAAACATGGAATACCGCAAATTAGGTAAGACCAATGAGCTCATCTCCGTTCTAGGATATGGCGCTTCCCCTCTTGGAAATGTGTTTGATGTCGTGGACGAACAGGAAGGCAAGAATGCCGTTCATTATGCCATCGATCATGGAGTTAATTTTTTTGATGTTTCTCCTTTTTATGGAATCACTCTGGCTGAAACTCGCTTGGGTAAAGCCTTGCAGGGAAAACGAAAAGATATTTTTTTAGCGACCAAATGTGGTCGCTATGATTTGCGGGAATTTGATTTTTCTACTAAACGTATCATGGCGAGTATAGACGAGTCACTCGAGAGGTTACAAACGGATTATGTGGATTTGTTCCAATTGCATGACATTGAATTTGTGACCAAGGAGCAAATTTTAAATGAGGCGATGCCCGCGATTGAAAAAATAAAAGCTTCGGGGAAGGCCAGGTTTATTGGGATTACAGGTTTGCCTGTTCGCTATTTAGCCGAGATTGCACGCCAAGTGGAATTGGACACGGTCCTTTCTTGGGCACATTATAATTTGCTTCAAGATGAAATAAATGATGAACTAGTACCATTATCTAAGGAAAAGGGATTTGGCTTAATGAATGCTGCCCCATTAATGCAACGCATTTTATCTGATGCGGCGCTTCCCGAATGGCATAATGCCCCGAAGGAGATGTTGGCAGTCCAACCTGCTTTATTGGAAATCTGTCAAAAATATGGGGTTCGATTGAGTGATGTCGCTATGCGTTACGCCATGGATAATCCCGATATTGCTACGACGATTGTGGGGATGTGCCGATTGACATCAATCCAACGAAACATCGAATCAATCGAATTTAAAATCCCTGAAGGAATTTTAGATGAGTTGGCCGCAGTCATTGCGCCTGTTAAAAACTTAATGTGGTTCGAAGGTCGGCCAGAAAATAATATCCCTCGCTCCTAAATCACATGAAAGCATTATTTCTAACGGCCGTGGGCCAAACTGAAATTCGTGAAATTGAAAAACCTAGCCTAGGCCCTGAAGAGGTTTTGTTGAAAATAGGTATGGTAGGTTTTTGTGGAGGAGACTTAAATGGTTTCAAGGGACTTTTTGAATTGCAAGAATATCCCAATGTCTTGGGCCATGAGGTGGGAGGTACGATCGAGCAAATGGGAAGTAAAGTGCCTGAATCTTTTAAAATAGGCAATCGGGTAACAGTCTATCCTTATTTAAATTGTGGAACATGTATTTCGTGTCGAAAGGGTCGCAGGAATGCATGTCAAGATAACAAAACGATGGGCGTTCGTCGGCCTGGTGCAATGACAAGATACATTGCAATTCATTGGCAAGATTTATTTACGTCGGAGAAACTTAGCTTAAAAGAATTGGCTTTGGTGGAACCATTGACCGTGGGCTTTCATGCGGCAGCTCGCGGCCGAGTGAGCAGTCAAGATCGAGTTGCAGTGATCGGTTGTGGCATAGTGGGCATGGGAGCCATTGCTTCAGCAGTGAATCGGGGGGCGGAGGTTATTGCCATAGATATCGATGATTCCAAAATGGACATTGCCAAAAAAATCGGCGTTGCACATACCATTAATACCAGTCGGGAAGATTTACATGAAGCATTGATGCGGATCACGGATGGCGATGGCCCCGATGTGATTATTGAGGCTGTTGGAAATGCAATGACGTATCGTGCCGCAGTAGATGAAGTGGCTTTTACGGGCCGAGTGGTTTGCATTGGATATGCCAAATCTGCCGTGGAGTTTAATACAGGTATTTTTGTTCGAAAGGAAATAGAAATATTGGGTTCTCGAAATTGCACAGATGAATTTCCGGAGGTAATTGCTTATTTAGAGGCGGGTAAATTCCCTGTGGAAGATGTGATTTCAAAAACAGTTTCATTAGAGGATGCAGGGGCTGCCTTGGCCGATTGGGCTGCTGATGCCAAGGGCATAACAAAAATTATGGTTGATTTTGACCGTTGAAAAAATGATAAAATCTTGCGCAACGATTGCCTTGGTACCAGAAATTACGTCGGGTCCTTGGATTTATTGGAATGATTTAGAAAAGAGTTTGGCACATGCTTCTTCTTTGGGATTTGATGCGGTGGAATTGTTTACCGCTTCCGCTGGCGCCCTTGATGTAACAGAAACTAAATTACTAGTAGAAAAATATAATTTAAAGATAGCGGCTGTCGGTACCGGTGCGGGCAAGGTAATCCATGGATTAACTTTAACGGATCCGGATGCGGCCATAAGGAAAAAAGCAATTGAATTTATCGAGTCGATGATCACCTTTGGAGCCGCTTTTGGGGCACCCGCGATTATTGGTTCCATGCAAGGAAATGTGTTGGCAGGAGTTGCTCGAGATCAGGCATTGCAATGGTTGGCCGATGGTTTAAGATATTTAGGAAATCATGCAGCTTCATTAGGCGTGAAATTAATTTATGAGCCTTTGAATCGATATGAGACTAATTTAATGAATACCCTTGGGGATGGAGTTCAGTTTTTAAAGTCTCACCAAATACCACATGTGGGTTTATTGGCCGATCTGTTTCACATGAACATCGAGGAGGCGGATATGGCGGCGAGCATTAAGGCATCAAGTGATTTGGTCATACATGTACATTTTGCGGATAGCAATAGACGCCCAGTGGGAAATGGACATTCAGATTTCAGGGAGGTGGCCAAGGTATTAAAAGAAATAAATTATACGGGGTATGTTTCTGCGGAGGCATTTGCTTGGCCTAATCCAGAGGCTGCGGCAGCTCAAACAATACAGTCATTTAATCAGTATTTTAACCAATAATGTATGCAACGATTTTGTTTAGCTTTAGATCTAGTCGATGATCCTGAATTAATAAAAGAATATGAACAGTATCATGCCAAGGGAAATGCGTGGCCTGAGGTAACCCAACATGATATCGATGCTGGTGTTTTAAATATCGAAATATTTAGAACGGGCAATCGAATGTTTATGATTTTGGAAACGGTGGATGAATTTACTTTTGAAAAAAAGGCAGCCTTTGATGCCACAAATCCCAAGATTGCCGAATGGGAGGAATTGATGTGGAAATTTCAAAAGCCATTGCCATGGGCAAAAAATGGAGAGAAATGGATTTTAATGGATCGTATTTTTAAATCATAAAATTATGAATCAGATGAGGTTAATCATTTTTGGGTTGTGTTTGATTTTTAGTTTGGGTATTCATGCTCAAAAATTACCTTCAGAATTTATTTTCCAAAAGGTGCCTTTTGCCTCTAGTCATGCATCGACCATCGTAGAAACGCCCAAAGGATTAGTATCCGCATTTTTTGCGGGCAGTGATGAAGGGAATAAAGATGTGGGTATTTGGCTTAGTCGAAATATTCAGGGTCGTTGGACTCCTCCGGTCCAAGTCGCGGACGGCATTCAAAATAAAAAAGTCCAATATCCTTGTTGGAACCCCGTCCTCTTCCAAATGCCTCAAGGCGAATTATTATTATTTTATAAAGTGGGCCCCAAACCATCCCAGTGGTGGGGAATGCTGAAGCGATCAAAAGACGCAGGGCTAACTTGGTCTGCGGCCGAAAAACTGCCTAATGGAATCTTGGGTCCAGTTAAAAACAAACCACTCTTATTGGCTGACGGCACCCTTTTATGTCCAAGTAGCTCAGAGGATTTGGGGAATAGATTGCATTTTGAAATGACAAAAGATGGAGGGAAGACCTGGAAAAAAACGAAGGTTTTAAATGATGGTAAACGTTTTTCAGCCATCCAACCTAGTGTGATTTTTCTAAAAGATGGCCGGATGAAATTATTGTGTAGAAGCGATACGGGTTTTATCATGGAAGCTTATTCCTCAGACCGTGGAAATACCTGGACCCCCTTGCAAAAAACCAATTTAAAGAACCCGAATTCAGGTAGTGATGCCATTACTTTAAAAAGTGGCTTGCATGTTTTGGTGCATAATCCATTAGGCAATAGGCCCAAAGAAACGGAAGGGGAGCGGGAGATATTAGCGGTTTCCACGTCAAAAGATGGAATTCATTGGGTGAAAGTAGGTGAGTTAGAAAATACACCCCTGAAAGAATTCTCCTATCCAGCTATTATTCAAACGCAGGATGGCCGTGTTCACATTAGCTACACTTGGAAACGCGAAAAAATTAAGCACGCGGTGTTAACTTTTTAAATACTTTTAGATACTTCCTGATGATCTAATAGAGTTTTCAAATTAGACTACAATTGGCTTATTTGAGATTGAGTTAATGAGCCTATTTTTTCACAAATCTGATGTTGTCAATCGCTCGGATTTGGTCTACTAGAAAATCACTTTATTGATCTAAAATTCCTTTTTTTGGTGAATTCTTAAAATGGCGACACCCAAATTGATTTGTCAAGTAATGTTGCAAATTAATTTAGTAGGATGTATGTCATTCATTAAATTTGTTTGTACCACAGCGACTGACCTAGTTTTGCTAGGTTCAGTTCCCCGACTAGGACTTACATTGGCCAACCAAACCTCAAATTGATTAATTTTCTTTAACTTAATTCTTTAATCGGATTTTCATGAATTTAATTTGTAAACGTTTTTCTTTTTTCACTGCATTCTTTCTGGCTTTTGTTGTTGAAATTTCGGCCCAACAAGTATATTTTACTACGGGCTTTAAAGTCAGCGAATTGGGTGCAGATTACGCGACGGTTTGGACTCGATTGTGCGCAAATGAAAAGCCTAATCCGGTCGTACACCAACGGTTAAACCAGGTTTTCAGACATCCCATTGACTTTGATGAAAATATGCCGATCTCCAAGATGGACGGCGCAGTTCTTGGAACAGCTGGTTGGGTACGGATTACCTTAAAATCAGCTAGTTCTGAAATATCAAGTGGCTGGTTGAAAGCCGATCAAAAAAAGGATTTTACCGTATTTCATCTCTTTAAAGACTTGAAACCAAATACCCGATATGAGGTTAGGCTGGAGGGTAGGCCAACTGAAAAGGGCTTAATTCAGCGTGCAGTAGGTACTTTTACGACGGCTCCTCGTCGGTATGAAAAAAAGGAGTTAAACTTGACAACCTCTACTTGCCAGTATTTTTGGAGCCATGATGATTCGTTAAAGGGATTTCATACGTATCAAAGTATGGCGCTTTTAAAACCAGATCTTTTCGTACAAACTGGGGATTATGTATATTATGATAAGCCTGGTCCTATGGCTACGACGCTTGAAAAGGCGCGACATAAATGGCATGCCATGGATGCTTGGCCTTCTTTAAAATCGTTTTATCAATATACCCCTGTTTATATGTTGAAAGATGACCATGATTTGTTGGCCGATGATGTTCATCCTAGATCAACTCCTTTTGGAAAACTATCTATTTCTGCAGGCTTAGAGATTTGGCATGAAAATGTACCTCTGGCAGATAAACCTTATCGGACTTTGCGTTGGGGGCAAGATGTTCAGTTATGGTTTTTAGAGGGGAGGGAATACCGAAGCAATAACGATATGCCTGATGGAGCGGAGAAAACGATTTGGGGTACCGAACAAAAGAATTGGCTTATCAATACGCTCCAAAAATCGGATGCGACCTATAAAATTATTTTTTCTCCTACGCCTATCATAGGTCCTGATCGTGGAACTAAGGCTGACAATCATTCAAATTTTGCTTTCAAAACAGAAGGTGATTGGGCTAGGAAATTGTTTTCAGAGCAGCAGGCCATTATTGTCAATGGAGATCGGCATTGGCAATATGTTTCAAAGGATCCCTCCACGGGATTAATGGAGTTTGGTTCTGGACCTGTTAGTGATTTTCATGCACAAGGCTGGCCCCCGAATGAAAAAAGACCTGAGCATCAGTTCCTGCGCGTAGCTGGAGGTTTTTTAGGCATTAAAATGGTTTATGAAAAGCAAATACCTATTTTGTACTTGACCCATTATGACGTAAAGGGCAAGAAACTGCACGAGGAAAAAATCACTAAATAGGTATTAATTCAAATTTTTATTGGTTAATTTCAAAAAAAATCTCAAAAAATATCTCAAAAAAATTTGTGATTAATCGTGTACCTAAAACCTAATATTGATATGAAAAATTTACTCATTGTGGCCATTTTGTTTTTGAGTTTCCAACAAACCTCTTTGGCCAAAGAGCCTAAATTAAAAAAGATTTTTACGGGTAAAAACCTAGATGGTTGGAAATTACCAGAAGATTTAACTTGTTGGCGTGCCGAAAAAGGCATCCTCTATGTTCGCAACAACGCGGCTAGAAAGGGAAGTAATTTGTGGACGGAGAAGAGCTATACTAATTTTATTTTTCAGGCGGATTATCTGTTAGGGGATGGTATCGTTGATTCGGGTGTTTGGTTGCGTTCCGAAAATGATCAAATCCAAATAGGTATATCAGGTTCATTAAAGCGAGACTTAACGGGTTCTCCTTATATTCCAAAACTTAGATATCCCGTAGAAGCGAAGGGCGCTTTGGCGTTAATCAAACCAACGGATTGGAACACCATGAAAATTAAAATGGAGGGAAAAACCTATACTGTTTGGTTGAATGGAGTGGAAGTGATGACCTATACTTCTGAAACCATTCCAGCTTCAGGCCCAGTGGGTCTTCAGTTACACCCTGGCAATGTGATGTCCATTCAATATCGCAACATTCGGTTGGCCGAGTTGCCTTAACCTTAAAAATCCTTTTCTCCGTAATCTGTTTTAGTTGATTTTACTTTCTGGCCTCGGTCATTAATTCTGAAACCCAGACTAATTAGAAAGACACGATCCCATTTTCTGTAGTCGGTGCTACTAAAAAAATCTCGGGTCTGAGTTTGTATGGTTTGGATATTGGTGTTGAAAATATTTTGTGCTTGGAAGGTCAAACTGCCTTTGTTTTGCCAAAGCGTATATTTTAAACTGGCATTGGACAGCAATAATTCAGAGTCCATTCCTTGAGTCGTGACTGATTTAGATAGGTAATTGAAATCCCATGCGAACCGAAGTCTTGTTGAAATATCAAAGACTGTATTTCCATTAAAATTATAATTAAAGCTATTTTGAGTGGTCTCAATTCCATTGAATTTTCCTCGAACATCAAATTGAAATAAATTACCAGAAAGATAGATTTTCCATTTTTTTGATGCTTTGATTTCGGTCGTCAATTCCATTCCTGTGGATTGTGAATTACCCGCATTCGTATAGGTTCTTCCTAAAATTGTTCTGGAGTAAATTTCATTAACTCTAAAAACTTTATCTTGTAAGATATTCACATAGGCGGTAGCGGTAAAGGATATATTTGCATAGGTCTTGCTAAATCCTGTTTCGAACACATCTGCTATTTCGGGCAATAAATTTGGATCACCGTTTTCGATGGTCTCTGCATGGCGGTGATTTTTAAAGGGTGACATTAATTTAGTGGTAGGCCTTTCGATTCTACGGCTATAGGCCAGGCGAAGCGAATGGGTCTCGGATAATTTCCATTGTCCTTGGAACGATGGAAATAAATATATTTGATCTAAGGCATATATTTTATTAGGCTCCGCGAGATGGGTAAGCTGTCTACTTAACATTTCGGATCGAAGTCCTATGCCGTAGGTAAATAAATTCTTTACGCCACTCCATTGGATATAAGGAGCGTGAATTTTTTGTGATAAATTCATTTGATCGCTAAAATTTGGATCCGAATTCCATTGTTGATTAGCCGGATTTAATCGCTCAAATAAGAAATTTCCATCATGCTGAATTTGGCGAATGTGGTAACCCATTTCTAATTTTTTATTGTTAGCTAAGGGAAGGGAATAATCTAGTTGAAATCTTAGGGCTGTCAGTGGGCTCGTCTCAGTAGATCTTTCCCATAACAGTAATTTGTTTGAACCCTCGTAGGTATCATAATTGTTCAAAGGCCCACCTAGTTCGGAATATTCATATAAAGCCAAGGCGCTCAATTTGCTTTTATTCGCATACACATGCGAGTAGTCAGCGGTAAATGTTTGAAATTTTCCGGAACGAACAAACAAGTTTTGATTGTAAAATTCTTTTAAAGGGGATTTAAATTGATTTGAAAATAAAGGGAGCGAATTACCCGTTTGAATAAAGTCCTGGTAATGTAAATTCGCCATGCGATCCGTTTGTTTTTCGCCTAAATAGGCAGACCAATTCAATGCATCTGTTGCATTGGGGTAAAAGCTACCGCCTGCCCGAATCGAATATTGAAAATCTCTGTAGTCTCTTATCCCCTTGGAGGGCATATAAGTCAATGTGTCTCGGTAGATAGTTCTTATTTCTCCTACGCGAAATCCTTCTATATCAAATCGCCTATAATCCGCTGCCGCAAAAATATTCCACTTTTTCTCTGCATAAGTCCACATTAAATCAGAGCCCCAACGAAGCGGATTTGTTCCTCCATTCATTAAATTTCCGGACCACGAAGTGCCTATTTTGCTGTCTTTTTTCGTGATAATATTAATCATCCCAGCTTTACCATCCGCGTCGTATTTAGCTGATGGAGAGGTTAGAACTTCCACTTGATCGATTAAATTGGCCGGGAGTTGCGCTAATACTTCAGCAGGAGTTCGACTAGACGGTTTTCCATCGACCAATAAAACAAATCCTGTACTTCCTCTCAAAGCAATATTTCCTTCCACATTGACTGTCACTGAAGGTAGGCGCTGAATTAAATCGAGCCCTGTTCCATTGGCCGAGTTCTGAAATTGACCTGCATTAAAAATTTGCCTATCAATCTGCATGGAGTTGCTTACGCGCTCTCCTTTGACGACAACTTCATTTAAAAATGTATTTTCTGGTTTTAATCGAATGTCCAATAAAACATTGGAAACGTTAATTGATTGATTAAATGATTGATAATTTAGCGCCTGGACTTTGACATATGCGATATTTCCAGGGATCTTTTTGAAATTAAATTTCCCTAATGGGTCACTCAGCGTACCTTGAAAAACAGTTGAATCTTTCTTCCAAAGACTTACATTAGCGAAAGGAATTGCTTCCCCTGTTTTTTCATCTTGAATAGTTCCTGATATGGATTGACCATTCAGGTTAAAAAAATGTAAGAGTATGATGGAAGTAAATAGGTGAGTTTTCATTCAACAAAAATAGCTATTATCTTGGTAGATGAAAATAACACTTTGATTATTAATTAATTAAAATATGCAGGGATATAAATTGAATTTCATTTTCGCTTTCATTTTGAATGGCCTAGTTCAGCCATTGGTTTTGGCTCAAAGACCTGCTCAGGGACCTATCTCCATGGATAAATTCAATCCAGTTAATCAGGGTTATTCATTGGTCTGGGAGGATGAATTTATTGGAAATCAATTGGACACCTTAAAGTGGAAACCTCGTGGATTAGGCAAGCGTGCATTGGGATATGTATCTACTGAAGCAATCCAAGTGAAGGATGGACATTTGAATTTATATGCCTTAAAACGAAATGATTCTATTCTGATTAGTGCTGTGGGTACGCAAGGAAAATTCATGCCCCAATATGGTTATTTTGAGTGTAAGGCAAAACTTCAAAATTCTCCTGGCGTTTGGGGAGCTTTTTGGTTACAATCTCCCCAGTTGGCCGGTGGAACTGACCCTAAAATATATGGAGCCGAGGTGGATATCATGGAGTTTTTTAAAAAATTAGGAACCGATATTGTTTCGCATAATGTGCATTGGGGGCCTTATGGGGCGGGCCAACAAACCACCCGGGGAATGCAAAGTTATCTCGAGGGAGTTAGTTCAGGTTTTCATACTTTTGGATTACTTTGGACCCCTGAAACCTATTCCTTTTACATCGATGGACTTAAGTTTTATGAAGTTCAATCAGGGGTTTCACAAGTTCCTGAATATCTAATTTTGAGTATGGAAATTCCAAGTGTCTTGGCTGATATAAGTAAAACTGTTTTTCCTGATGTTTTTTCTGTGGATTATGTGAAGGTGTATCAGAAAAAATGATCTTCGTTGTCGATTGACTCAGAATAGTAACAAGTAAAGGTTATTAGGCATATTTTAAATATTTTATATCTTTGAAGGCAGGAACCATTCATCATCATACTGAGTAATGGATTTCTTAGTTGGATGGCCATAATTAACTAAAGCCTATTGACCTTGAGACCTGTCCAATAATCAAAACACTATGAAAAATTTACTATCGATTGTATTGTCAACCATCAGCTTTTTCGCTTTTAGCCAAAAGCCGAACATCATTTTTATTTTTTCTGATGACCATACGTCACAAGCCATCAGTGCATATGGAAGTAAAATCGCCAAAACACCAAACATCGATCGCATTGCCAAATCGGGTGCCATTTTGTATAATAATGTGGTCACTAATTCCATTTGTGGGCCTAGTCGGGCTACCTTATTAACTGGAAAATTTAGCCACATGAATGGCTATAAAGTGAATGAAAAGGTCTTCAATATAGACCAACCCGTTTTTCCTGAAGCCTTGCAAAAGAATGGATATCAAACCGCTTGGGTCGGAAAAATGCATTTAGGTGCTCTTCCTCATGGCTTTGATTTTTTAAATGTCTTGCCCGGACAAGGATTTTATTACAATCCGGATTTCATCAATAAAAACAATGAAAAGATTCAATATGAAGGGTATGTGTCTGATTTGATTACTAAATTTTCAAAGGAGTGGTTGGAGCAAAGAGATAAATCTAAGCCCTTTTTCATGGTGGTCGGTCATAAAGCCACTCATCGCGAATGGTTTCCGGACATACAGGATTTAGGTTCCTATGATGATGTGACTTTCCCGATTCCTGATAATTTTTACGACACCTATGAAGGAAGGCCCGCCGCTCGTGACCAAGATATGACTGTCGATAAAACGATGGTATTGGGCTCAGATTTGAAGGTAAATGTCAATTTTAATAATCCGACTTACAAGCGTTTTACACCTGCTCAAAAAGCTGCTTTTTATGAATACTATCAAAATAAAGTTACCAAGGAATTTGAGGAGAAGCATTTGACAGGAAAGGCATTGGTGGAATGGAAATACCAACGATATATGAAGGATTATTTGTCTACTGCCCGTTCGTTGGACCGCAATATTGGTGAGCTTTTGGATTATTTAGACAAAACAGGCTTGTCTAAAAATACGGTGGTTATTTATGCCTCTGATCAAGGTTTTTACATGGGAGAACACGGTTGGTTCGATAAGCGCTTTATCTACGAAGAGTCTTTGAAAACACCTTTTGTGATTAAATATCCTGGGAAAATTAAGCCTGGGACTAAGGTCCAACAAGTCGTTTCGAATGTCGATTGGGCTCCCACCGTGTTGGATATTGCAGGGGTAAAGCCAACCGAAGGAATGCAAGGAAAATCGTTTTATTCGTTGCTCGAAAACCCCAAAAAATCATGGGATAATAAATCCTATTATCACTATTATGAATACCCTCAGCCTCATCGTGTCGCTCCGCATTTTGGTTTGAGAACAGATCAATATACCTTGGCGAAATTTTATGGACCTCAAGATTCCTGGGAATTATATGACATCAAAAAGGATCCTAAAAATATGAAGAATTTATATGGAGATAAAGCGTATTCCGGAGTGATTCAGAAATTAAAGTCAGAACTAAAAGCAAAAATGATTGAATATAAGGATAACGAAGCTTTAGAATTATTAAATAAAGACAACAAATAAACATGAAAACTACGCTATTATTGATTTTGTTGAATGGCTTTTTCTTAGGAATAGTGGCTGATGCAGCTCCAAATCCAAGTCTAGTTCGAGTAGAAAAAAAGGGTACCTTGAGACTTAGTGCTGAAAAAGGGAAGGCGATTGGCCCCGAAATAAAATACATGCCTGAGTGGCGGGCATATGGATGGTTTACCGCAGCAGACCGAGTAGAATGGCAAGTGCAGGTGCCAGAATCTGGTCCATATGAAGTAAGCATCGAGTATTCCGTCGATAATTTGGAGGCTGGTAAACAATTTATTTTATTTAGTTCTACTGCTAATTTGAAAGGTATTGTGGCTCGCAGTGGCTCATGGGAAACATATAAATTAGTCAAAGTAGGTAGCATTAAACTTAGTAAAGGAATACAAAAAATCACATTTAAATCTCATACAAAATTTGCCAAAGGAGCTATTTTGGATTTAAGGGAGATCAGACTTGTTAAGGTGAAATAAAAATTTAATGGCTTCGATATAAAAAAACTTTGAGCATCGCATTTTTTTCACTTCCTTTCCACTTCAATATTTTTTAAAATTTAAATCGATACTACGATGGCCAAAGGGATGAACTCAAAAAAATCCGAAAAGAAAGAGGCAACTAAAACGCCTAAGGAAAAGAAAGAGGAAAAAAGAGAGAAAAAAAATAAGTCGAATTACCAATAAGCCCTTCTTGGGCTTATTTTACCTCTAACAGGGAAAGATGAAAGTCTGAAAATCAAAAAATTGTTTATTAAACTATATATCTAATAGTGAAACAAAAAATTTACATTGATACTTCAGTTTTCGGAGGGTACTTTGATGAGGAGTTTTCTAATCAAACTATTCCATTGTTTGAAAGGATAAAAAATGAGGAGTTTATTTTACTTTATTCGTCAGTTACTCAAGGTGAATTAGAAAATGCTCCAAATTATGTAAAAGAATTAGTTAAAAGTTTAAAAGTTGATTTTACCGAATATATTGATGTATCTGACGAGGCAATTGATTTAGCAGATGAATATATTTCAGAAAAAGTTGTTGGATTAACGACTTATCCAGATTGTTTGCATATTGCACTTGCAACAATTAATCGTGCGGACTATCTGGTAAGTTGGAACTTTAAACACATTGTAAACATCCAAAGAATAATTGGTTACAATGCAATTAATATTAAAAATGGCTATAAACAATTAGAAATTCGTTCACCACGAGAATTCCAAAAATATGAAGACTATTGAAAAGACATTTGATTCGGTTGCTTATATGCGCCAACAAAGAGATAAGCTTTCGTTAAAGTTGGGTAAGATGAGTAAAGGCGAATTAATTGAATATTTTAGAAACATTAAAATACAAGTAAAAATAAGACCGAGTGCAAATTGAAGATCTGCCCATATTTTAAATAATCTTCACGCTTTGATTATTCTAATAAGAG
>Ga0214163_1000400_pt1 | contig 20533 bp, 20 predicted proteins | sample LakMenepilimnion_2_FD_153001 | JGI IMG/M metagenome (GOLD analysis project Ga0214163, IMG submission 153001) | Freshwater microbial communities from Lake Mendota, WI - Practice 15JUN2010 epilimnion v4 | ecosystem: Environmental > Aquatic > Freshwater > Lake > Epilimnion/Euphotic zone | place... | reverse complement strand
CCGTCGGTTACGTCGCGACTACGTGGCTTGACATCTACAGGGGTTTCCGTTGGCTTTGTCATCGTCATTCAGGCTAGTTGCCAACGAACTTGCTGCACAGTCGCTATCGCGAATATGCACGCACCAGACCACGCACTGAAATGTGCACCTGGCTGCCAACAACAGGCAGTGCGTCAGCTTGTACCCGCACGGTCACGATCTCGGCGGAAGCAAGTCGCGCCTGAATAAGACCATCGTGTCCAAAGAATTTTGTCGCCACTACTTCACCACTCACACTGTTGCTGGTTGCGTTGCTCGATATCTGCATTTGTTCGGGACGGACCACCACGTGCACATCACCATCAGCTGCGGCGATTTCTGACAACGCCAATTCTCCGAGCGCGCAATTCACTACTAAAGATTTAGGGGTGGTGGATCCTTTCAACACCACTACATCGCCAACAAATTCCGCAGTTTGTTTGTCGGATGGATGCGAATACAACTCTGACGGAGTTGCAACTTGACGAATGTGCCCTTCAAGCAACACAGCAACCCGATCGGAATTGGCCAATGCCTCTTCTTGATCATGGGTTACCCACAACACGGTTGCGCCTTCAGCACGCAGTGTGCGAATAGTTTCGTCGCGCACAGATTCGCGAAGGTTCATGTCGAGTGCAGCAAATGGCTCGTCCAACAAAATCAATTCTGGATGCGGTGCTAATGCTCGTGCGAGAGCAACACGCTGTTGCATGCCTCCAGACAACTGGTGCGGCCGCATTTTCTGCATTCCCGCAAGACCAACAATTTCAAGCACTTCTGCAACGCGTTGTTTTGCCTGAGTACCGCGTCTTTGCGAAAGACCAAACGCAACATTTCCTCCGACCGATAAGTGTGGAAACAGTGCTCCTTCTTGCGGAACGATTGACACTCCGCGACGCTCCGATGCAATGACGCACTTTCCTTGTTCGTTTACAACGCGTTCCCCAATGCGAACGACTCCATTTCGCGGAATTTCAAAACCACCGATGATGCGAAGCAGCGTGGTTTTACCTTGACCCGATGGCCCGATAACTGCAGTAATTGAACCGCGCGGGACATCAAGGCTGATATCAAAAAGCACCTGTTTGTCCCCATACCAATGGGATACATGCTCAATGGATAATGCCGTGTTCATGTGAAGTTACTCCGCTCGCCCAACACTCATTGTGGCAGTCATGACAGCCACTGGCACCGCCGAAAGCAGAATAAGTGCAATTCCAAACGGCGCAACCGATGCATAGTCTGAAATCGCGCTGTATTTCCAAATACTTGTTGCCAAGGTTTCGGTGCCAGTTGGCCTGAGCAACAACGTTGCCGGAAGTTCTTTTACCGATGAAAGCAACGTCAATGCAACTGCGGCAAGCACACCTGGAAGAGCAATAGGCAACGTCACTCGAATTGCGGTTGTTACTGGATTTGTACCAAGACTTCGAGCAACATCTTCTACAGCAACAGTGCTTCGCTCTATTGAAGACCGCATTGAGGCAACTGCGAGTGGAATAAAAATGACAGTTTGCGCTAACACCAACAGAGGAATTTCCTGATACCAAGCACGCATGGTGCGTAACCCAAAGAACACCATGGCAATTGCAATCACTATTCCTGGCAACGCATGTGAAACATAGGTGGCTTGTTCCAAAAACTTCACCAATCGGCCAGAGTAACGAGCGGCAGCAAGTGCAACAGGTAACGCAACAAGCACTGTTGCAATTGCGGTGAATGTTCCGATTTCAAAAGATGACACGATCGCCCGAATGACATCTATGTTGTCAATTTCAGTTTGAGAATCTCGGAACATCCAAGAAATCACGCTGGCCAAGGGAACACCCACTCCACCACCCACGATCAACATCGAAAACAACCATGCGAAAATCTGATGTTGTCGTTTCGGTTTCACAGACCGCAGTCGGCTTACACCACTTCCAATTCGTTGAGCACCAGCACGTCCCCGCACCTTTGATTCAAGCAACGTCACCACAAGTGCAACACCAACAAGCACGAGTGAGAGCACTGCAGCGCGCGCTGGATTAAAACCTGCACGATACGCGCCGTAAATCACCCAAGTAAATGCTTCGTAACGCATGGCGGCAACGGCACCGAAATCACTCAATGCATACAACGCAACAAGCAACGCTCCACCGGTTATTGCGGTACGCGCTTGGCCAAGCGTGACCGAGAAAAAGATACTCAGATCGCTTCGGCCAAGTGAACGTGCAATCTCTTCTTGCATCGGGTCTGCTGCGCGCAACGAGGCAACGACTGGAAGCATGACAAATGGATATGACACCAGCGAAAGAACAATGAAAGCGCCCCAAAAACCGCTGAGCCAAGGAAGCCATGAGATCCAGGCAAAGGCCGACAAATACGAAGGAATAGCGAGCGACAACGAGAGCAAGACAAGCAACAGACCACGAGGCCGTATTCCCGAAAGCACCAATGCCCAACCCGCAATAGTTCCAATTACCGCTGATGCCGCAGTTACGCACGCTGCCAGCACCACACTGCGTGTAACAACTCTCAACGTGGACGAGCGAAAAATCTCCTGCAATGCAGTGTTCAATCCACTTGCAACTGCAGTATCGAGTAGATACCAAATTGGAACAAGACTAAAAACAGCAGAAACAACAGCAGGCACCAAAAGAGATTTTGGCACCCGCCGCGTTGAACTCATTTTGTAAGCAGTCCTACTTCTTCAAGCATTTCCTGCGTGAGAGCAATTGACTTCAAGTCCGACAAATCAATGTTTGGCAAATTGAGATCAGCAAGAGCTGGCAATTCTGCATATTGAGCAATTCCAGCAACTAGTGGATACTCATACGACTTCTGAGCGAAGTAATTCTGTCCTGCTGGTGAAAGCAGATAGTTGATGAGTGCAAGCGTGGACTTTTGATTCTTTGATGACTGCAGCATTCCCACGCCGGCAACATTGACAAGACCGCCAATATCCCCATTTGTGAAGTAATGGTTTTTAGCAACCACTGCGGCGGCACCTTCAGCAACGATCTTTTCGAACAGGTAGTAGTGATTTACCAAACCAAGAGCGACTTCGCCAGAGTTCACCGCATCGCGAACCACCCCATTTTTCTCGTAAGCAACAGGCTTGTTGGCAGCAAAGCCCTTCAGCCAAGCGCGAGCAGCATCTTCACCACGAGTTACACGCAATGCAGTCACAAACGATTGCCACGATGCATTCGTTGGCGCATAACCAATCTTTCCCGACCATTTTGGGTCGAGTAAATCGTCAATGCCTGCAGGAGGCGTGTCAACTAGCGATGGGTTGTACACCACCACACGTGCCCGACCACTTGTTCCAATCCAATTGCCTGTTTGCGATGAATACTTGGATTCAACAAGCGACAATGTTTCAGACGGCAAGGTTGCAAACAATGACGCTTCTTCAACAGCGCCGAGTGCGCCAGCATCTTGAGAGAAGAGCATGTCGGCAGGTGAGCTTGACCCTTCGGTCAAAACAAGCGCAGCCATTTCGCCACTATCTCCATAACGAACATCGACTTCAATTCCCGTCTCGTTGGTAAACGCAACAAAGAGTTCCCCAACCAAAGCCTCGCTCCGCCCGCTATACACAACTACAGGTGCCGAGCTCCCTTCGCCATCAACTGATGAATCGGTTTCTGAACCGCACGCGCTGCCAACCAGTGCAAGCGCGACAACAGCAACCAGCCCCTTCATTCCACGCGAAACCTTGTTCATGCTGTCTCCTTCATTCGTAAGGGTACCGAATTGTTAGGTACTCCTAACATGTTAGGCATGCCTAACAAAACAAGTCAAATTGGTGCGAAACCCTTACTGGGAACGGCGGGCCTGCAAAATGGCCGTTACAACCTTGCCATCTGCCTTGCCCTGGGATGCCTTCATAATTGCTCCCACCAGCGCACCCATGGCCTTTTCTTCGCCGGCACAATACTTCGCCCAGGCATCGGCCTGCTGAGCGATCGCCGCATCGACCATTGCTTCCACTGCGCTGGTGTCGAGTGCTTCGAAACCTTTCGCAGCCGCAATAGCAACTGGGTCTCCACCACCGTTAGCCACCATTTCAGACAAAATCGTTTTTGCTTGCGTCGCAGTGATTTTTGCATCGCGTTCCATTTGCGTGAGCGTTGCAATATCTTTCGCTGCAACTCGTGGAGCTGAACCTTCTTCTGCAAATGCTTGTTGCACGTACACCAATGCACGCGCTGCATCGCCACCTGCTTGTGCAACGGCAGAAACATAATCGTCTTGCCCACGCTCAACAATGACGTACACCGATTCGCTTTCCTTATTTGCGCCGGTGAGCGTTGCAAGTTGCGCGCGACGTGCGGCAGGCAACATTGGCAACGATGCACGAATGCTTTCAATCCATTCCCGATCTGGGTCGAGCAACACCAAGTCGGGCTCTAAGAAGTACCGGTAATCGTCAGCGTCTTCTTTCGTGCGCAACGTGTGTGTGCGACCTTCGCCATCGTCCCAGTGACGCGTTTCCTGGCGAATAGTTCCGCCCGATTCCAACACATCAATTTGACGGCGAGCTTCGTAGTCAATTGCTTTGCCAACAGCGCGAATGGAGTTGACGTTCTTAATTTCGCAACGTGTTCCGAATTCCGCGCCAGGTTTGCGCACCGAAACGTTTACGTCGCAGCGCATGGAACCCTCTTCCATCTTTGCGTCGCTTGCTCCAACAGCCAACAAAATGGAGCGCAGTTCTGCAACGTACTGACGAGCCTGATCGGAGTTACGAATGTCTGGGCGTGAAACGATTTCAACAAGTGGAACACCTGCGCGGTTGAAGTCGACAAGTGAATAGTCGCTGCCATGAATGCGGCCGCTCGTGCCACCGATGTGTGTTGACTTTCCGGTGTCTTCTTCCAAGTGAGCGCGTTCAATGCCAATGCGCACATCGCCAGGAAGCATCATGAAGCCGTCAATGTTGATTGGCTGGTCATACTGACTGATTTGATATGCCTTTGGCATGTCTTGATAGAAGTAGTTCTTGCGGTGGAACGTGCTTGGTTGCACCGTGCAATTCAGTGCAAGACCCAAACGAATCGCTAGTTCCACTGCGTGCTTGTTCAGCACTGGCAGCGCACCAGGAAGGCCAAGCGTTACAGGGTCGATGTTGGTATTGGGCTCATCGCCGAAACGGTTTGGACTAGCCGAAAACAGCTTGGTTTTCGTATCCAATTCCACGTGCACTTCAAGACCAACGACCATCTCCCAGCCGTTTGGCAAATCGGTGCTGTGCTGCGGTGCAGATGATGCGTTGCTCATGACGCACGCTCTAATTCGGCTGCAACACGGAACATGGTTTGCTCACCAAGTGCTGGCGCAAGCACCTGCACACCAACAGGCATGTTGTGCGCACCAGTTCCAAACGGAACACTCATTGCGGCATGGCCTGCAAGGTTGGTTGGAATGGTGAAAATGTCGCACAAATACATGGTGAGTGGATCACTTGTCTTGTCGCCAAGCGGGAACGCCACAGTTGGCGATGTTGGCGTAAGGATCACATCGCACTTTTCGTATGCTGCTGCAAAGTCGTTTGCAATCAGGCGACGAACCTTCAACGCTTTGCCGTAATAGGCATCGAAGTAACCAGCCGACAATGCGTACGTTCCAAGCATGATGCGGCGCTTCACTTCTGCGCCAAAGCCTGCAGCGCGAGTTGCTCCATACATTGAGTGCAAGTCACCAGTTTCAACGCGCATTCCATAACGAACACCGTCGTAACGAGCCAAGTTGCTGCTTGCTTCTGCAGGTGCAACTAAGTAGTACGCCGTGAGGCAATACGACAGCGATGGCAACGAAATGTCGACAATGGTTGCTCCTGCTGCTTGCAACGCAACATATGCAGCATCCATCCGTGCAAGCACTTCTGGTTCACAACCATCTGGCATGTCAGTGAGGCGACCAATGCGCATGCCCTTCACGCCTTGACCAAGCACGCTGGTGAGCGAAGGCATTGGCTGAGGTAACGAAGTTGAATCGAGCGGGTCGTGTCCGCCGATGACTTCCATCATCAGTGCAGCATCGGCAACGGTGTGCGTGAATGGACCAACTTGGTCGAGACTGCTAGCAAATGCAACGATTCCTTGACGGCTGACAAGTCCATACGTTGGCTTCACACCAACAAGACCACACAGCGATGCAGGCTGACGAATACTCCCACCAGTATCTGAACCCAAACTTGCAGCAGCAAAACCCGCAGCAACTGCAGCAGCGCTACCACCACTTGAGCCACCAGGAACACGCGATGTGTCGAGCGGGTTCTTCGTTGGGCCGAATGCAGAGTTCTCGGTGCTTGATCCCATTGCAAATTCGTCGAGGTTGGTCTTGCCAACCATGACCGCGCCTGCTTGTTGCAACCGTGTCACCACTGTTGCGTCGTACGGCGGCTTCCAGCCTTCCAGAATTTTTGACGAACATGTGGTTTCAATGCCGCGCGTGCACATGTTGTCTTTCAACGCAACAGGAACGCCGGCAAGTACACCGACAGGTTTGCCAGCTTTAATGTCGGCATCAACTTGTTGCGCGGTTGCACGAGCCTGCTCGGTTGTCACCAAGTTGAAGGCGTTGATTTCTCCTTCACGCTCAGTAATGCGTGCAAGGTGTTGCTCTAACACTTCAACAGCAGAAGTTTTGCCCGAAGCAATATCTTGGGCAATGTCAACAACAGTGGCGAAAGACTTCGTCATTACTGTTCACCCAAACCAAGTGACGGCGGAACGCGGAATCGGCCATCTTCTGCAGCAGGTGCAGCAGCCAACACTTCGTCGCGGTCAAGACCAGCAACAACAACATCTTCACGGAACACGTTCTTCAACGGAAACGGCTGAGCAAGTGGCGCAACATTGTCGAGGTCGAGCTTGTCAATGTCGGCGAAGTGATCGAGCATGCCCGAGAGCTGTGTGGTCATCAGCGCCAGTTCGTCATCACTTAATTGCAGGCTGGATAGCTTGGCGACCTTGGCCACTACTTCAGCGGTAATTCGTGCTGGGCTTGAACCTGACGACGGGGTGCTCACAACCCTTAATGCTATTGGCTAAGCAGGCAAATCAGATTTAGCGCGTCTCGGCAATACCAACATGCTCACCGACACAACAAACACCACCAAGGACACCCATTGATTGAGTCGTAATCCGCCAGCCGAATGCGCTGGGTCGATGCGCAGCCCTTCGATGAAGAAGCGAAACAACGTGTAGCCAGCTGTGTAATAGAGAAACAAATATCCGGGACGCTTCTCTGCTTTATCCAGGAGCAACAACAATCCGCATAACGCTAAGCACGCAAGTGATTCATACAAAAATGTTGGATGAAATAATGTGCCCACCGGATAGCCAGCTTGTTTGGTATTGAACGCGGAAACTTCCAACCCCCACGGCAGCGTTGTTGGTTTGCCAAAGAGTTCCTGATTGAACCAATTGCCCCATCGACCGATGCTTTGTGCAAGAGGCAGCGCAGGCGCCACACACGTCAGTAACACCGCAGTGGAAATTCCACGTTTGCGACCTTGCCAAATTCCCACGACAACACCTAAGAAAATTCCACCCCAAATTCCAAGACCACCTTTCCAAATCTGGAAAATGCGTTCCGGGTGATCACTAAACAATTGCCAGTCGGTAATGACGTGATACATGCGCCCACCAATTACTCCTGCAGGCACAGCCCACAACGCAATGGTGCTCATGTCTTCACGAGTACCAGCACCACGCTTTTCTAAACGTCGACCCGAAAGCCACACGGCAGCAACAACACCGAGTGCGATCATTGCGCCATAAGCATTAAGCCTTAATGGGCCGAGTTCTAATACTCCCGTGCCAGGACTTGGAATGAGGGCGAGAACATTCACTTAGGCAGTAACTCGCTTCGCGAACTCGAGAGCTTTTGCATTTACGGTTTCCTTTTCAACATCTTGTGTGGCTACGTGAAAGCTTCGCTCGAGAGTTACTCGCTCAACACTTCCTGCGTACTTGCTTACCAGGAAATCACTTTCATTTGGGTTCACCACATGATCGTTCGTCGCCGTGAACAACAGCAACGGAACTTTGATTGATCCATACTTCTTTGACAATGGCTTCAGACCGTCTGCAAACAATGAAACTGCAGCAGCAAGTGGTGTTGCGTCGTAGGAACTTTCCTTCACAGCAGGGTCTGAAATATCGCTTCCTATTGCCGGCAATGACTTCTTTCCTGTTTTCACCGCAAGTCGAGCACCAGCAAGTTTTGATGCAGATGATTTTGTCGTTGGATTGATGCACACAATTCCTGACAGGTCTGCATGTCGCGATGCAAGCCACAAGGTGATTGCTCCACCCATGGACAAGCCCACGACAACAACTTTTGAGCAGCGCTTGCGAAGTTCGCTCAATGCTTGTTCTGCATCGCGAGTCCAGTCGGCCCAGCGCGTGTCCATCATTTCCGCAACATCAGTTCCGTGTCCTGCCAATCGTGGCAATTCAACATGGAAACCTGCTGCAGCGAATACTTCTGCGATCTCGCGCATTGATGACGGATTGCCCGTGAATCCGTGCACAACGAGTGCGCCAACATTGCCTGATCCCACGTGTGACCACGCTTCTGCACCTGGAATTACCGCGTACGACATACCTATCCCCCTTGTGCTGACGACGATAGTTCACACGGTGGTTGAATGAACTGGTGACTTCGTCCAAACGCAGAGTTGAATACTCCGCAGTTACTGCTTTTGCGCCAGTTCTGGCCCTGTTTCCCGTGTGGCTAGCGGCAGTCGCATTGTTATGGATTCCGTGCAAGTGGTTGTTCGGAGTTCCATTCACACATTTTGCTATTGGCGAATTCCTCTTTGGAATTGTGTTGTTCTCGCGACCAGTACAACGACTGTTGTTTGTGCGACTTCTTGGCGCACGCCAACCAACAGAAATTGAACGTGCTCACTTAGAGTCGGCGTGGAAAGTCGTCGAACAACAAGTGGGTATTCGACCTGGAAGATTCGTTCTCTCTGTTGCCGACGTAGACGACATCAACGCGTTCGCATGTGGCGGACACATGTTGGTGGTGTCGGCGTTTTCAATCGAACACCTCACTGAAGACGAACTCACTGGAGTGTTGGCGCATGAACTGAGCCACCACCTCGGTGGACACACCGTTGCACTCACTGTGGCGCAATGGATGAGCATGCCAATTCTTGGACTCGCGCAACTTGGTATCCGCGCACGTGATATTGGTCTTCGCATTTCAAAACGACTTGAAGGGGAGTACCCAACATTCAAACTTGTTGGCTGGATCATCAACATTGTTCTCACTTCCCTCTCACGTGTTTTGCTCATCGGGTTTTTGTTGGCGCAATCCCTCGGGGAAATTGTTGGGCGCAGTGCAGAGTTTCAGGCAGACCGCCGTGCGCATGCAATGGGTTTTGGTCGCGAATTGCGTTATGCGCTTACGCGCGTCATTCATCGCACCCCAGCAAGTGAGCCAACACGGTTCTTATCTCGCGTGCTGTTGTCACACCCGCCCGCAATTGACCGCGTGGCTCGGCTTGACGCAATGCTCAACAGGTAGCGTTACGAACGATGTCGGCCACTAGTTCCCCTACCGCGTTCTTGCAGGTTGCAAGCGGCAAACCCGCAGAACATACACCTGTGTGGTTTATGCGCCAAGCAGGACGAAGCCTCCCTGAATATCGCGCTGTTCGAGGCGAAGGCAGCATTCTTGACGCCATTAAGCAACCGCGTTTGGCCGCAGACATCACGTTGCAACCAGTTGCTCGATACGGCGTTGATGCCGCAGTGTTGTACAGCGACATCGTGGTTCCAGCACACGCTGTTGGGTTTGGAATTGACGTAGCGCCAGGCACTGGCCCCGTTGCAGAACACCCATTTCGCACCGTTGCAGACTTGCAGCGCCTTCGCCCACTCGACCCCGAAGCCGACACACCATATGTATTAGAAACCGTGCGCATGCTTGCGTCGGAATTAAAAGTGCCACTGCTTGCATTCGCTGGAGCACCATTTACCGTTGGCAGTTACCTCGTTGAGGGTAAACCAAGCCGCGATCACCTGATTACTAAACAGATGATGCGCGAAGAACCCGAGTTGTGGAATGCACTCATGCAACGCATTGCAGAACATTCAGTTGCATCAATTGCAAGTCAACTCAATGCAGGCGCAAAAGCATTCCAATTGTTTGACTCATGGGCAGGAACTCTTACTCACGAGGAATACCGAACCATGGTGCTGCCACATTCGGCATACGTGTTTGCGCAACTTGCAAAGTCGCACCCACATGCTCCGGGAATTCACTTTGGGCTCGGCTGCGATCACCTCTTGGAAATGATGAAACAGGCCGGACCACAGATCATTGGTTTGGACTGGCGCACATCAATTACCGATGCACGTCGCCGACTTGGCGCAGACACCATCGTGCAAGGAAACCTGAATCCCGAACTTGTTCTTGGCGATATTGCAAATGCTCTTGCCGGCACCGATGCCGTGCTTGCCGACAACGGCAATAACCCTGGACATATTTTCAATCTTGGTCATGGAGTGCAGCCACCTACTAACCCCGACGTGCTTGCTGCAATAGTTGAACACGTTCACAACACAACGAAACGATAAATACATGAGCGCCAAAACTGCCGTATTACTCATGGCCTACGGAACACCCCGTAGCTCAGAAGAAATTCTTCCGTACTACACCGACATTCGTCGTGGTCGACCACCAACCGAAGAACAACTCTCCGACCTCAAGGCCCGTTACGACGCAATCGGAGGTATTTCCCCGCTTGCTGCACGCACTGAAGCACAACGCGATGCATTGCAACGAGCATTAGACAACATTGCACCCAACAAATTTGATGTGCAACTGGGACTAAAGCACGCGCACCCCATGATTGAAGAAACGGTGGACAACATTGCGCGCCAAGGAATCAAAAACATCATTGCGCTCGTACTCGCCCCGCATTACTCGTCGTATTCAATTGGTCAATACGTTGGTCGCGCACAAGCCGCTGCCGAGCCACATGGCATCACCGTCGTTGGCGTTGAGTCCTGGGCGATTGAACCTGCATTCATTGACTTTCTAGCGACAGACATGGCGGCAAAAAAAGCTGCCATGCCAGAACGTACGCGCGTGTTGTTCACCGCTCACTCATTGCCACAGCGCATTATTGATGGCGGCGATCCGTACCCGCACGAACTTCATGCAACTGCCACTGCTGTTGCGAACAAACTCGGCCTAGTTGAAGGCGACGACTGGGCAATTGCATGGCAGTCAGCCGGCAGAACCCCAGAGCCATGGATTGGCCCAGACATTCTTGATGTAATTGACACCATTGCTGCAGACAAACAGGCAGACGGCGTGTTGGTGAGTGCGTGCGGTTTCGTTGCCGACCATCTTGAAGTGCTGTACGACTTAGACATTGAAGCCAAGCATCGATCCGATCATCACGGGCTCAAGTTTGATCGCACCACATGCGTCAATGACGATGCTGCAGTCATGGCCGCACTCGCGCAACGGGTAATTGCCGCCGCCCAATCATGAACGACAAACACGTTGTCGTCATTGGGGCCGGTATCACCGGTCTTGCTGCAGCGTTACGCATTCTGAGCGAGCCAAACCCACCTCGCGTCACCATCTTTGAATCGCTCGACCGCGTTGGTGGAGTTATTCACGCGTCTCCCTTTGCAGGAATTGCATCGCTTGATGAGTCGGCAGATGCGTTTCTCACTCGAACACCCTCTGCAATGGACTTGATAAAGCAAGTTGGTTTGGGTGACGCACTCACTTCACCAGCAACCGGCGAGGCATACATCTGGCAGAACGCACTGCACCCCATCCCTCACGGAACCATGCTTGGAGTTCCCGGCTCACTTCGTGCTGCTTGGTCAACTCCCATTCTGAGCACGACAGGAAAACTGCGGGCCTCGCTTGAGCCATTGCTTCCGCGCCGCGTTGGCAGGAACACCGACAACCTTGGCGCAGCCATGCGCGCACGCTGCGGTGGTCAGGTACTTGAGCGAATTATCGATCCACTCGTTGGAAGCATTTATGCAACTGACACCGATGCATTCAGCGTGAAGGGCATGCCACAGATTGCCGACTTACTTGCGCAACCGCGCAGCCTGATGAGTTCAGTTAAAGATTCATTGGCAAAGCGTGTTGCGAGTGGTCCAATTTTTGCAGCACCGGTCGCAGGAATGCACGCATTCACCACGTCGATTGCAGACCGTATTCGTCAACTTGGTGGAGTTATTGAATTATCTGCACCAGTGCGATCGATTGAACAACCAAAACGTGGGCAGTACTTCATTCAGACCGACGATGGAACGGTGCTCTGTGATGCAGTTGTTCTGGCTTCTCCTGCACAACACAGCGCAACACTGGTTCAGTCGCTCAGCAAGGACGCAGCAGCACGACTAGCCGCCCGCGAACACGCGTCGGTAGTGATGATTGCACTTACGGTTCCGCGCAGTTTGTGGCCACAGCATCTCACTGGCAGCGGATACTTGGTGCCAAAGCCTGAACAAATTGCTGTTACTGCAGTGTCGTTTGCTTCAAACAAATGGTCGCATGTGCAAACCGCCGATAACTCCATGGTGTTGCGTGTCTCACTTGGCCGCGATGGCATGCCTATGCATCACCTTGACGATGACACGTTGTTGAAGTTGGCACTTGCCGACCTGTACTGGCATTTAGGTATCGAGTTCGCTACGACTGATGTGCGAATCACACGTTGGGTTGATTCATTTCCGCAATATCGACCAGGGCATTTCGATGAAGTCGATCGACTTGAACATGTTTTTGATGTGTCAGCACCGGGCGTGGTGTTTGCAGGTGCGAGTTACCGCGGCATTGGCATTCCTTCGTGCATTGCAGATGCAAATCGTGCAGCAGCACGCGTACTTGCCAAGATTGACGCATGACCCCGAGCAGTAATCGAGCCCGCTATTTCGCAGCACTCGGCTCGGGTGTCCTTGTTGCATTCAGCCTCCCGCCATGGGGTTGGTGGCCGCTTGCATTTATTGGAATCGCGATCTTTGCGCGAATCACCACAAGTGGAATCACACGCAAGCGCACTCAGTTTTTACTCGGCACCATTTTTGCATTCGGTTGGTTTGCGCCAGGCATGTGCTGGATGTGGTTCCTCACTCCGCCGGGTTACGTCATTGCTGTAATCCTGTTTGCCGCATTCCATGGCGTTGCCTCAGTCGTTGGGTCGCGCAGCATGTACCCACTCGTAGCTCTTCCGCTTGCGCACGCATTGGCTGAAACATTCCGTTTCTCCTTTCCGTTTGGTGGAGTTCCTCTTGCATCACTTGCAATCTCGCAATCTGCTTCGCCACTCGTTGGCATTGTCCGCATTGGTGGACCACTGCTACTCACCTTCTGCGTTCTGCAAATTGGTTTCGCTTTGTCACAACTTGTTGTTGCGCCAAAGATGAAGCACTTAGCAATGTTCGGCGCAATTGTCGCTCTTGTCGTCTGTGCAGGAATTGTCGCCCCGAACGGCAGCGACACCGGAGAAACTCGCACCATCGCTGCCGTGCAAGGAGGTGGGCCTCAAGGAACACTTGCCATCAATACGAACCCGCGAGATGTCGTTGAGCGCCACCTTGCAGCGACGCGCGCCATTACGAGCACAAACCTCGACATGGTGATTTGGCCAGAAAACGTGATTGACGTAGCCGACTTCTACGACAGTGTTGAACGCACTGAAATTGCAGAACAAGCAGCGCGACTAAATGCACCATTTGTAGTTGGCATTACTGAAGACATGAATGCTCGATACTTCACGAATGCGCAGATTGTGGTGAATGAAGACGGAACACTTGGTGATCGCTACGACAAAGTTCGTCGTGTTCCATTTGGAGAGTTTGTTCCGCTACGCGGACTGCTTGAAACACTTGGCGCTCCAGTGGACAGAATCCCTCGCGACGCTCTTGCTGGTTCCGACATTGCACAATTACAAGTTGATGACACCACAGTTGGCGTAGTTATTTCGTGGGAAGTGTTTTTTAGCGGTCGCGCAAACGAGGGTGTAGAGGCTGGTGGTTCGGTATTGGTAAACCCAACAAACGGGTCGAGTTACACCGGAACCATTTTGCAAACGCAGCAAATTGCGTCGTCGCGGCTTCGAGCAATTGAAAACGGACGTTGGCTTGTTCAAGTTTCGCCAACAGGGTTTTCGGCATTCATCTCGCCAACAGGAGAAGTGTTTGATCGCACCGGAGTAAGCGAACAACGAGTGCTTGAACGCACCATCAGTTTGCGCTCAGGTCGAACGTTGTATTCAAATCTCGGCGACCTGCCGTTCATTGTGCTGATGGTTGCGGCACTTGGTTCGCTTGCATGTATTGCCCGCAAACGCAGACTTTCCGCCCTGTCGTAGAAAGTTACTCACAGGTAGGCTGAAAGCCTTATGTCGCTGCCGTTTGATCCCAACGGCCCTCTGCGCATTGCCTACCTCACCTACCGAGGAAAGCCTCATGTTGGCGGACAGGGCGTCTACACACGACATCTCACCAAAGCATTGGCTGATCTTGGTCACCACGTTGAAGTGTTTGGTGGTCAGCCATACCCAATTCTTGATTCGCGCATTCCATTGCACAAGTTGCCAAGCCTTGACATTTTTAACGATCAATACCCCGGTCGATTCCCTGCGTATTGGGAAATCAAAGACTGGCCAAGTTTTGTTGAGACAGCACAGTTCCTGAAAGGAACATTTGGCGAGCCGCGTGCTTTCAGCATTCGCGCCTACAACGAACTCAGTAAGCGAGTAAACGATTTTGATCTCGTACACGACAACCAATGCTTGGGTTACGGAATTCTCAAAATTGAAAAGAAGATTCCCACCATCGTCACGTTGCACCACCCGATTACCAAAGATCGCAAGTTGGAAATGGAACACACCAAGACGTGGTTCAAGCGTCGAGCAATTAGCCGCTGGTACTCGTTCGTCAATATGCAAGGAAAAGTAGCGAGCAAAATGCCTCGCGTTGTTGTGGTGAGTGAAAACTCCATCGCCGACATTCACACCGACATGAAGGTGTCACTTGACCGCATGAAGCTTGTGCCGGTTGGAGTTGACCCCGATCTGTTCACACCGCTTCCGCACATTTCGCGCAAGCCTGGCCACCTGATCACCACTGCATCGGCAGACGTTGCGCTCAAGGGTTTGTCGTACCTGCTTGAAGCACTCGCGAAGATTCGCACCGAACGCGATGTGCACCTGACCATCATCGGTCGCCCACGCGAAGGCGCAAATGCCGACCTCATTCGCAAGCTTGGTCTGACCGATTGCATCACCCATGTTTCGGGCGTAAGTGACGAACGCATTGTGGAGTTGTACGCAGAGAGCGAGCTTGCCGTTGTGCCAAGCCTGTACGAAGGTTTCAGCCTTCCAGCAATTGAGGCAATGTCGACAGGAATCTGTTTGGTGGCAACAACTGGCGGCGCTTTGCCCGAAGTAACTGGCGTAGACAATGACACCGTCTTGTCGTGCCCGGCCGGAGATGCCGAAGCGCTCGCAGCATCAATTCGTCGTGGTCTCAATGATGCAGAGTTGCGCAATCGCATCGGAGCAGCAGGACGAACACGAGTCGTGGAGCGTTGGAGTTGGAAGCATTGTGCGCAACTGACCGTGGATCAATATCGAGAAGTGCTGAGCATGCCCCACAACGTGGAAAAGCTTCGTAAACGGGATGCCAAATAGCCAATGTTGACCGTACGTTTTGACAAATTGCCAGTTGGCCCCGGTTCGATGTTTTTGGATGCCGGCGCTGGTTTTGGACGCCACGCATTTGAAGCAGCACGCCGCGGAGCACGCGTTGTGGCGCTTGACTACGCAGAAGAAGAGACCACGGTTACTCGCGCAACATTTGCTGCAATGTTTGAAGCCGGCGAAATCAAGTCAGAGAATCTGGTTGCCGTTCTACGTGGTGACGCCACTCGCCTTCCGTTTGCGGACAACACGTTTGACTGCATCGTGACATCAGAAGTTCTCGAGCATATTCAGAACGACGTTGCAGCGCTGCATGAGCTTTCTCGTGTGCTGAAGCCAGGTGGCGTTCTTGCTGCAACTGTGCCTTCATGGTTCCCCGAAAAAATCAACTGGATGTTGTCAGATGAATACCACGCACCGTTTGTGCAAGGTGGCCACGTGCGCATTTATTCGGGTACCGAACTAAAAGCCAAACTACGCGCTGCGGGACTTGTGGTTCAGGACGAGCACCGCGCTCACGGTTTGCATTCTCCGTACTGGTGGCTTCGTTGTGCGGTAGGTCCTGCGCGCGAAGACAACAAGTTTGTGAATGCGTATAAGAAGTTTTTGGAGTGGGACATCGTTTCTGCACCAACGCTCACGCGAACGCTAGAAAAGGTATTGGCACCTGCACTTGGCAAGAGCTACATCGTGTATTCACAAAAGCCTGGGCGTGCATCGTGATTTTTCCAGGTCAATCCAACGATGAACTTGTAGACATCATCACCACCGACGAACTTGTAGCAACCGCGAACACCATCGCCGCGCTACAACTTCCAAATGGAATGATCCCGTGGTTTCCAAACGGCCACTGCGACCCTTGGAACCACGTTGAAACTGCGATGGCACTTGATGTCATGGGCATGCACGATGAAGCACGACGCGCCTATGCATGGCTCGCCGACATTCAACGTCCAGACGGCAGCTGGCACAACTACTACATGCCAGACGGTTCACTCGAAGACACCAAGCTCGACACAAACGTGTGCGCCTACATTGCAACCGGCATTTGGCATCACTACCTCGTCACTTCAGACGAAGCATTCATTCGCGCCATGTGGCCAACCGTGAAACGTGCCCTCACATGGGTACTTGGCATGCGCAAAGACGACGGAACTATCTTGTGGGCATGCGAAGTGGACTCGCGTCCGTGGAATTACTCACTGCTCACCGGATCTTCCTCCATTCGCCATGCGCTTCATTCGGGAGCAAACATCGGTGCGATCATTGGCGAAAGCCAACCAGAATGGCGAGCAGCAGCCGACACTATTGACCACCTCATTGGCACTGATCAGACCGTGTTTGAGCCAAAACTGCGCTGGGCAATGGACTGGTACTACCCCGTGCTCACTGGTGCAACCATTGGCTCAGAAGCCAAAACCCGATTGCTCAATCAATGGGACGAATTCATCATTGACGGTCGTGGCGTGCGTTGTGTGAACGATGAAGATTGGGTGACCGCAGCAGAAACTGCGGAGTGTTCACTCGCCCATGCTGCAGCGGGAGAAATTGAAAAGGCAAAAGAGTTGCTGTCATGGACACGCGCGCATCGCAACGACGATGGCTCGTACTTCACGGGCATTAGTTACCCGGGCAGAATTGTGTTTCCAGCAGACGAACGAAGTGCCTACACCGCTGCTGCTGTGATTCTTGCTGCAGATGCAATTTCGCAAGCAACGCCTGCGAGCAAACTGTTTCTCAGCAGCACCGTGTTTGACTGATTCGTTACTTCACGCGGTTCAAAATGCGTAGCGAACCAGTGCACGAGGTTTCAACAAATTTTCCTGAGTTGATGGCAGCGAGGTAAATCTCTTCATACGGTGCTTGTCCACCAAGCGCTGGGTCGCTGAACACATCGTGAATTGCCAACGTGCCGCCAACTGCAACATGTGGTGTCCACGACACATAATCATTGCGGGCAACATCGCGTCCGTGTCCGCCATCAATGAACAACATGCCGATTGGTTCATTCCATGAACCCGCAATGACTGGCGAGTCTCCCACGACTGCTTTCACCACCGAAACCAAATTTGCACGCTGCATAGTGTGCTCGAAATGCGGAAGCGTGTTCAGTCGGCCAGTTGTGGGATCAACCAAGGTTTGGTCGTGCCATTCCCAACCCGGTTGATTTTCCTCAGATCCACCATGATGGTCAACTGCATGCAACACAGTGTTTGACAACCGCGCGGCCTCACCAAACCACACGGTGCTTCTGCCGCAATACGAGCCAATCTCAACAAATGGCAATGTTGGGCAATCTGCTCCTGCACGCAATGCAGCTGTAAACAGCGCATCGCCTTCGTTCTCGGGCATGAAACCCGTGGTGCTCAATGCAATTTCTCGCAGAACGCCACTCAACTGTGTCACAACATTTCACGCTACAGCAGTTCGATACGCGGTCTCTTTACTGGCAACATAGAGGCATGGCTTCTCCCCTTCAAGACCTTGTCACCCTGCTCGACCTCGAAGCAATTGAGGTCAATATTTTTCGCGGACAATCACCGGACGAAAATCGCCAACGAGCTTTCGGCGGACAAGTTGCCGGTCAAGCACTGGTTGCTGCATCGCGCACGATTGACGAACCTGGCCGACATGTGCACTCATTGCACGCGTACTTTCTTCGCGCGGGCGACCCTGGCGTGCCAATTCTGTATGAAGTAGATCGCATTCGCGATGGCAAGAGTTTTTCAACACGACGCGTTGTAGCCATTCAGCACGGCAAAGACATTTTCAATCTGCACGCCAGCTTTCAAAAACAGGAAGAAGGTTTGGAGCACCAAATTTCCATGATGGAAGGCACGCCAGAGCCTGAATCACTTCCCGATTTCAAAACTCGGATGGAGCCGTACAAAGAAAAACTGGGCGAATGGTACGACAGACCGCGCCCAATTGACCAGCGTTATGTTGACGGCGACCCATTCCGCCGCAAAGGAAACCCGCTGCCGGGCCAGCGCGTGTGGATTCGAGCCGATGGCACCTTGCCCGACGACAACGTGTTGCACGCGTGCATTGTTACCTACGCCAGCGACATGACCTTGCTCGATACCGCGCTACTTCCCCACGGGTTGGCATGGACCGATGGTTCAGTGCAAATGGCCAGCCTTGACCACGCCATGTGGTTCCATCGACCATTCCGCGCCGACGAATGGTTGCTGTACCAGCAGTCGTCAATTTCCACTTCTGGGTCGCGTGGACTTGCTCAAGGCAACATCTTCACCAAAGACGGCAAACTCGTGGTCACCGTGGTGCAAGAAGGACTCACACGACTCGCTAAATAGTTAGCGACGACGGTCAGTTAACGGGCTCGTCGCTGTTAGCGACGACCTTCCATAAACATGCCGCGGAGGGCCGAGAAGTTTTCGACGCAGTGACCTGCACCCAAGACCACAGCCTCGAGCGGCTGATCGCTCATGTTCACCGGCACCCGAGTGTCGCGCTCAATTCGCTGGGCCAACCCGCGCAGCAACGCGCCACCGCCAACCAAATACATACCCCGAGTGAGGAAGTCTTGCGACAACTCTGGCGGCGCCACGGCCAAACAACGAATCACTGAAGCCACCATTTGCGCAACTACGTCTTCAATGGCGTCACGAATTTCCTGTGCAGTCAAAATGACTGTCTTTGGTAATCCACTCACCAAGTCGCGGCCGCGTACTTCTGCGTCGCGGTCTTCTGCAGTTGCCATTGCGCTACCAATGCTGATTTTGATTTCTTCTGCAGTTCGCTCACCAATTGCTAATCCGTGTTCGCGACGCACATGACTTTGAATGGCAGCGTCAATATCAAAACTTCCAACTCGGACTGCTTCAAGGGCAACAATTCCGCCAAGCGAAATAACTGCAGTTTCAGTTGTTCCACCACCAATGTCGATCACCATGTTGCCAACAGGTTCATTAATTGGAAGGTCTGCACCAATTGCTGCAGCCATCGGTTGTTCTAACAACTGTGCATCGGCTGCACCAGCGCGACGTGTTGCGTCGGTTACTGCGCGACGTTCAACTTCAGTAATTGCCGATGGCACGCAGATCAAAACCTTTGGTCGCGAAAAACGCGAAACGCCTGCACGTTGCAACAGCAGTCGAATCATCTTTTCTGTAATTTCAAAGTCAGTAATTGCACCGCCACGTAGCGGTCGGACCGCAACGATGTAACCAGGTGTTCTGCCGATCATTCCCCAAGCTTCTTGACCTGTTGCCAGCACTTCTCCCGTTTTGCGATTAACCGCAATAACTGAGGGTTCGTTGATCACAATGCCCCTGCCCTGCATGTACACCAAGGTGTTTGCGGTGCCAAGGTCGATGGCTAAGTCACGTGCCATATTGAGTTACCGCCTCTGTTGCCGATCGCGCGATTCCTGCAATTGCTGGCGCAAATGCGCCCGCGAATCGTCAGAAAGTGCGTCTAAGTGCCTGTGAAAAGCTGCCATTCCATTGTTCTTATTCACTCGCTGACCTTCTTGCCACACCAAGTACGCAAGTGTTAGCGCTGACACAACAGAAATTGCTACGAACAAAATGGTGAGTGGTGCCATGGCAATCATGAAAGTGATTTCGATTTCTTCATCTCGTCAATTGTCGTGACGTGTTGTGCGCTTTTCGCCCAATCTTCACCATCGCCCCATGACTCATGTTTCCAAATTGGAACAGTTGACTTCAATGCATCAATTCCAAATCGTGCTGCTTCAAATGCTGCAGGTCGATGTGGTGACGACACCACCACTAACACCGATGATTCGGTGAGTTGCAATTCACCAATTCGATGCAACAGAGCCACACGACCAAT
>Ga0214163_1000398_pt1 | contig 20566 bp, 20 predicted proteins | sample LakMenepilimnion_2_FD_153001 | JGI IMG/M metagenome (GOLD analysis project Ga0214163, IMG submission 153001) | Freshwater microbial communities from Lake Mendota, WI - Practice 15JUN2010 epilimnion v4 | ecosystem: Environmental > Aquatic > Freshwater > Lake > Epilimnion/Euphotic zone | place... | reverse complement strand
GTCAAACATATACTATGTGCTAGTAGCCAACGCTTGCAAAACTCTGAAACGCACCTCGTATACACATACAGACGGATAATGATATAAACAATTCTCTCATCTACATTTAGAGTATTTGTGTTTGACATGAAAAACAGAGGCGACATCGAACTGAAAAAGATAGTGATAACATCTCTGGCAGACCTGCTTGCAAACGAGGATGAAGAGGATGGTGCCGGCACCAGTGCGACACAAAAGAAGCGCAAAGTCGCTAAGCGCAAGGGTGGTGCCCCCGAACCCAAAAACCCATTATACAAACAATATGGACAAGATGAACGGAGTTATTATCACAAAATGGACGATTCAACAAAACAGTACGTCGCGGACCTCGAGACCACCATAGAAGAGATGAACAAAGAGCACATTCCACTGCGATTCAAGGTGCTGGAATCCAAAATAGACGATAAGGTCAAAGCGGTGGCTATAAAGAAACTTCGGTATTTGTATGATATGGATGAGAGCTCAACGGAATACTACAAAATTACGAACTGGATCGAGTCGTTGTGTAAGCTTCCAATAGGTAAGTACAAACCATTGCCAATCACCAGACAGTCTACCGTACCAGACATCAGAGAATTCATTCGTATGACGAAACAAAAATTAGATGAAACGGTTTATGGACACGATGACGCTAAAGACCAAATCATTCGCCTGCTAGCTCAGTGGATCAGTAACCCGGAGTCAAAAGGAATGGTGCTCGGTATCCATGGTCCTCCGGGGTGTGGCAAAACATTGATAGCAAAGAACGGGATTAGCAAAGCGCTAGATTTACCGTTTGCGTTCCTCACTCTTGGCGGAGCATCAGACGCTTCGTGGCTGGATGGACACTCATACACTTATGAAGGCTCTTCTTGGGGCAAGATCGTAGATATATTGATGAAATCGCAATACATGAACCCAGTACTTTACTTGGACGAACTCGACAAGGTTAGCAGCACTTACAAAGGTGATGAAATCATCAACTTACTCATTCATTTAACAGATAGCACTCAAAACGATAAATTCATGGACAAATATTTCGTGGATGTCGACTTTGATCTTTCGAGATGTTTGATCATTTTTTCCTACAATGATGAAAGCGCCATCAACCCGATATTGAAAGACCGCATGATAAAAATCAGGACCGATGGATATAAATTGAGCGATAAAGTCAAAATAGCACAGAATTTCTTGCTACCTGAGCTGTTCAAGCAATTCAACCTAAAAGCCGATGACATTTGTTTCAAAGACGACCACATCAAGTACATAGTCACAAACAAGATCGATGAAGAAGAAGGTGTGCGCAACCTCAAGCGTGGTTTGGAGTCCATCGTCAGCAATATTAATTTGAATGCCTTGTTGAACCCGGAAGAGGTTGTTTTCCCATTCCACATCACAGAAAAAATCATCAACACTTACATCAAATCACCCAAAAGTAACAATAACGCAAAAATACTAAGCATGTACGTTTAGTACTCGATAGGTTCTACTGTCGATTGAAGTCCATGATGCCTCAGTTGATCACAGTAATCTACAGCGGTCTCTTGAGGATAAATACGTAAAAGCGATTTTCCAGTACGGTGAGCTTCTTGCATTTTTAACATCGCTTCCTCTTTGGTCATATCAAGCAATGTTGTGTGTAGTATATTTGCTACATACATATTGCGATTTACTATGTCGTTATGTAGCAACAGTTTGAATTGTGATCCACATCCGGGAAGTGGCAAGTGTTTCTTTTGGGCTATTTTGCGCACTTGGCTCGGAGATAAGACGCTGCATTTACCTCGGTTTATTGTACCTTTCATAGGTTTTATACTATACCATGTCCATAAAAAATGTTTATATCATAATGTGATACTTTTGCATGAATGCAGCGACGGTCATAACTGGAATGTTCGACGCACGAGCTTCCTTTATTTTGGAAGATGTATCATCCAAAGACTTGCACAACACCATGTTTGTCTTTTTGGAGACAGATGTTTTGATGAGAGCATTACGGGCAGTCAAGTATGCTTCCAATTCTTTGTTACGCACGCCGGTGAACACGAATGCCATTCCGGCGAACTGCATGTTTGTTGGAGATGGTGGGGAAATTTTCACAGGGCTCTTCTTAGCATTGTGATACTTCATCAAGTCATTTTCTTTTGCAAACTTCCAATAGGCTTTCAGACCCTCGAGGAACTTTGTTGCTGTTTTATCTTCGATAGAATCCAACTCAAGGAGCGAAGCCTTTGTTGGCATAAAATTGGGGTCGCTCAGCATTACTGGAAACTTTGTAGCGACTAGTGTGATTTTCGTGTTCCCAATGCCTCTGCCAAACATGTTGCTGGCGTTCATCAGTGTGATGGGATCGATGGTCTTCAGACAATCTGTCATGGATGCCAATATTTTGTCGGCCATCTTGTCTTTGAACCCATCGACCTTGAGCAAATCTTGTCGATTCATAGATAGTATCTTGGATATGGTATCGTAGTTGGCATCGTACATTTTGCGCAAGATACCAGAACTTAATCCGGTGACCTTCACTTTACCGAAGAAATACTCGATATTCTTGAACCTCATCTCGTCGTTGACGTTACCTTGTTTGACATCTACGACGATATCTACGCCACTCTCATTCCATTTGAACGGGATGTCATCGGGCAAACCAGAAACGGTCGCTTTGTCGATGACGTCGGTGATGTATGGGATAACATCACCGGAGCGCATGACCATGATTTTTGCACCTGGACCGATACCAGATTCCTTGATGAACTTGGCATTGAAACCCGTCGCACGTCTCACCATAGCCCCGCTAAGTGAAACAGCGTCAAACAATACCACGGGCTTAATGTAACCATCCTTTGTGATGTTCCACTCGATGCCATTGACAATGACTTCAGCTTTGTCCATCATGACCACTGACTTGAAAGCGAACGCGTGCTTTGGATTATCTCCTGCCACGCGATTATGGATGCCATCGTGCACGACGATGATGCCGTCGATTTCGAATTCAGAAGCAGCGCGGCGCTCGGAAAGCACTTTGGACAACGCGGCGGCATTGATGTTTGATGTGCGCATCGCAGAGTTTGACACGACTTTGAATCCCAACTCATTCAACAATTTGAACTGTTTGGAGGGTTCGTGGCGAGGTACGATGAGCTCGTAGGCGATGAACTGGACATGCTTGGCGATCTCCAAATTGGGCACCTTGGAGTTCAGCAGACCTGCCACCATGTTACGTCCGTTCGCTCCCAGATGCTTCACTTTCTGGAAATCAGATTTGCTCATGATCAGTTCTCCCCGCACAGTGAGTTCTGTCGTAATGGCAACATCTGGAATGTGTGCGATGAAAGGCATTATATGAGTTATATTTTGCCCTTCCACGCCGTTGCCACGTGTGAACAACCTTGCCACGCCGTCTTTGATGTGCAACATGCCAGAGTTGCCATCTAATTTGTCACTAATTACGCACGAACCACTATATGTTGAAATCCACTTTGAGAGTGCCGTACTGTCCCCTTTGAGTTTGTCCATGCTTCCCATCCAATATGGTAGCGTCGTTTTTCTTTCGTCATCACCGATGATGGCTCCCACGTGCTTGAGAATAGGATGATATGGGTTGACAGATTCCATCTTCTCTTTGATGAGGTCGTATGTGTTGTCGGAGAACAATGGTTTGTCGGTGTTGTAGTAATGGATGTTTGCTAATTGTATGACGCTGGCAAGTTCGTCTTCGCTCATGTGAGCGAGCGTCTCATTAGGGCGTTTTGCAATTTTAGTCACAAGGGCTTTCTCAGCAGCTTTCATGTTTGGTTTAGTTATTTTATAAATATACGAGAGAGTTTTAAGTAATAAAAACTGATATAAACACGGAACTTGATGTCTAAACACATCATATAGCATGAACGTCAGTTACCAATTGCTGCGGATGTATTCATTTTATTGTGAAACATATGCTTTTATAATCAACATCATGAACTCAAGATTTGATGACATGCAAATGCTCGTATTGGATCAATCATTCGTCGAGATTTACTTTTATGAGTTTCACACCAAGAAAAAACACACATTGCGCAACAACACGAGCATTCTTCGTGTTTTGTATCTCATATTCCTCAAACTAGTCTTGGGATACACGGTAAGTCCCATCACCATGATGGGGGAGCACATTATTCCTTTATCCCACATGTACGGTGAAGGTGTGTTTGAGTTTATCTACTACACCAAGCGACAAAAGCAACGATACTACACAAAAACTACTGATGTGAGCAAACAAATCATCTTGAAATACCTCGCACGAGCCGGCTGCATGAAGTTTATGCACGCAACGATATCGGACAAGTACAATGTCACGTCGTTCATCAATGACCACATTTCATCATTTCACCCACGCAATAATATGTACGTATCGGATGTTGCGGCGGTCTTGCTCATCAATCAACACGCTGTGCCGCCTATTTACGAGACGGATGAGTATTATCTAAAAGTCATCGACGATAATCTAGAGGAGACTATATTTAAAGATAATACATGTATTGTCTTAACACGGGATGAGTGCTGAACAAGACGTACAATTAAATGATATGTGGACGTTATACTTTCACGACCCCAACAATGAAGATTGGAACCTGAGCAGTTATCAACGACTAGTTGACATCAGTACCGTACAAGATTTCTTGAAAGTGACGGGATGCCTAAAAGATAAGTTGAAGAGTGGAATGTTTTTTCTAATGAGAGAACACATATTTCCATGTTGGGACGATGACAACAACGTTAACGGTGGATGTCTATCCATCAAAGTGGCGAAAGACCAAGTCGTCTCTTATTGGGACACATTGTGTGCGCGCATGCTCGGTGAAACGCTGCTATCCCCAGACATTAAAGACAAATGGGATGTAGTTAATGGTGTATCGATCAGCCCCAAGCGCTATTTTTGCATCATCAAAGTGTGGTTGCGAACTAGCGAGTACGGTGATCCCAAGTTTTTCAGAATCCCTGAGTCGCATTACGGAGAAGTGATATTCAGGGACAACCTTGAAAATATCCAGAAAAATCATGATCATCTCCTGCACCCTGATGCAAAAGATACGAAGGAACCAAAGGAAAAAAAGCCAACTTAGTTATTCACGATGGTTGGACTTAGGCACAACTTGAGCTCCCCAAGACTAGCACATGTCCAACGGGTAATTAGTGGATAGTCGTTTTTTAAATATAGTTCGACAGTGTTACATAGGTTGGTGCATTTCGTAAACAACACCAAGTACTTGAGACTGAATACACCTTGTACGATCTCACCTTCTTTTTTGTTGCTGATGGTATTCACCCCATCATGGTCTGACAACACGGTCACTTGCGAACAGAAGTCACCCTTGCAGCTGAATATGAGCTGATTATCGATGTTTTTGATCTCAACTTGATCGGCGATATTGTTCATGTCCCTACAAATCTTTTGCATATCGCTGCTAGGCAAAGTGATGACCGAGTTGAACTCCGCAGGGTCAACGCTAATCTTGGGGTTATCTAAATCAAGGAGGTTCAGCTTGTACGTAGTCTTGCTATTCTTCTGATTGCTTTCGATCTTTACTCCGAGGTGGTTATAGTCATCAGTCTCAACGAACAACGTCAATGTGTCGTTGCTGTTGACGGTTTTGATGAGTTTGTGAAAATTGAGCATGTTCACTCCCACGACCAGCTTGCTAGCGCAATGATAGTATTCGAACTTGCTTGCGTCCAATTTGAGGTGCACTAGTACAATGTGACTGGTGTCCATGGCAACAATCTTCATACCCGTTTCGTCAAATTCGATGCACGTGTCTGTCAAAAGCTCTTTGATTGCTTCAATGAGAGTTTTGAAAGCGGAGCTTTGTACAGTACGGACTTCTAAAGCATACGTCATTTTGTTTCGCTGCTATATAGATTATGATTATCTAACGCCCTTTATATCGTTTTATTCCTAGCCATCGCTTGCTGGAATATACGATCCTTTTCGTCCAAGATGCTACGGATATCTTCAAAATGGCTTTGGGAGGATGATAGCGGAGGTGGGGCAGGCGCTGATGGTAGGGTCATGAGATCGCAAATGACGTCAACGACATTGTTGTCGTGTTCTTGAAGCTTTCGCTTAATGAGATTGATATCATAACACTCCGTTTGTCTCATAACCACCTCAATATTGCTTCTGTGTTCGTCGCTCATGTTGCTCATACTATAATACTAAAACCCAAGCAAAAGGATTTAAGATTTTAACGCTCACCAAGTATAATATCTGTGGTCATGGACGGATCACTTATTACACGCGCGACCAATCCTATCTATACAGCTCTGAAAAACTTAGAAGATGATCTTCAACTGAAATTCAACATGGTTGTGGAAAACCTTACTGCTGAAGTGAACCGCTTGACGCTAGAAAATACATCCTTCAAAGCAACGAACAGTGCTCTTGAGCAAAGTCAAATTGAATTATCATCCACTATAAAAAGGTTGGAAGATGAGAACCGTAGTTTTATGAAAGTCTCTAAGATTATCGCCGTAGAGAACGAAAATGCAAAGTTGAAAAAGGATATTGAAGAAATGCTACAACGAAGGGTAAAGCAATTTCACATGCCCAAGGCACAGTGTTCACAAATGACCCAAACAGAAGCCGTTGATCCCGAACGTGCGCCTATACTGTTAGCTCATGCCGAAGTGCAAACTACGGAAGAAGCACCTCCACAAAGAACCGAGGAAGAACCTCGACCGTTCACACAGTCTGTCGTGAGCATGAAAGAGAAAAAAATAGGTGGAACACTTTATCTCGTAGACAGCGATAAGAATGTATATAACAAGGATTTGAATGGGGAACTTGGAGATGTCGTCGGACGGCTCGTCAGCATGGGGGGCAGCAAAATGAAGATGGTATGGAGCTAGTTGATTTTCAAGTTCATCATATGATCAAGTGTGTGCTTGTAGTCTGTTAATGGCTTGGTACGCTTGAGCGTTAATTTTTCTTTGTATCTGTTGATGCGATCGTGGTCTATAGGAATATAACGATATTCACTATTGATATCACATTCATTAACCTCTTCAATTTGTTGCGTCATGGTCATCATTGGTGGAAAGTTTACACTTAAGATTTTTGTGGTATTGCAGTTGTTGCGAAATGCATCGATATCCAAATGGCCCCCGAACATTTTCAAGGCTAGGCGATGCGGGGCAGGTTTGATTCTTGGTTTGTATTCTAGTTTACGAGATAGGAGATTGATCAAGTTGTATCGCTCCCAAATCTCATCAGGGCTTTCAGAAGAATCAAAGTTGTACGCAGCAGCACATTCTAGAGAGCAAAAGCAGCCATATACATGAAATTTGTTATGGTTGTACTTTACGGGAATTCCAAATGGTACCGTCGTAAACTGATTGCAACACCAATAACAAGATATTGATGTGTTTTGTGGCCATTCTTCAGCCTTGCTCTTCATTTCAAAGTCTTTTAGTAGCTCGACCACACGAAGTTCGTCACCATTGCTCGTAACATCTTGGTGTGACGTTGAGTCGGGTGTGGCGACCAAATCCGTTTTATTAGCTCCATCAGCGCTCAAATCCTCGGGTGTTGACTCGAAAGGTATATGCGCATCGTATGCATTTGGAGAAACACTATTATGCTCTACTTGGGCATGTGTCTTGACGTTCAGCTTGACGATGATGTTTTCGTCGTCAGAATGAACAGTTGCTCCATTCTCAACTGCATAAGCATTCACCACGGATTTGGTTTTACGACCCCGTCGAGATTTGGGCTTTTCACATGCCAACTCAATGTCTGGTTGCTGATCCGACTCCTCTGACTTTTTCTTGCGACCACGTTTTTTTTTCACAATCTCCTCACTGCTGGACATTGTAGGTTATAGTAATAAGGCAGGGTATGCTTATATCAGTTTTATAGTGCATCATACAATAAGGTTTGGCAAACACGCAGAAATTATAGAAACATAATATATATACGTGCTCATGGAAATAGCCAAAACACATGTTGATATATGTTACAATGACGCTACACGGCCTTGTACCTTTACGAGCGCACGAAATGGTTGGACTGTAGATCAACTAGACGAATCGTTCAAGCCGATATGGTCTACACTACAAAAAAACAAAGCCAAAACCGTTCTTGGGGTAAAGGGTGCATTTCGTAAAGGACAAAAGTGTCTAGTGTTGATGGTCATCGGTGCCGCAATAGAAGAGATTGTCAGTGCGAATTGTTGGCACGGTGGTCCAGTGTTCAATGCTGATGGCAACGTAGATTTTGCATTGTTTTTTGGAGGTCAAGATAATGGAATGTTAGATAGCATTGTTTGGTATATTTTAGACACACCAAAAATTGTCGAGAGTGTACGTCGGATGATGGAAGCACCAGAGTCGCTGATGGAAGCTCAAATCATGCATGTAAAATCTTTATTGCGGGATTTGGTTGTTGATATGATTGCCAATGGAGACCTCATCGATGAAGATGAAGAAGATGGAGATGGAGATGGAGATGAAAATGAAGATGAAGATGAAAATGAAGATGAAAATGAAGATGGAGATGGAGATGAAAATGAAGATGAAAATGAAGATGAAGAGTTGCGACATCAACCTGAAGCGGTCGCTCAAAATGTACCTCAAGTCAGCGAAGCACACACGCTATCATCAGTGTACAACCTAACATGTGACTTTGTTAAAATGTATGCAACAAACAATACTCCAGAGCAGAATTCAACGTTTGTGGACATTTGGAAGCGTGACAAAAATGCAACCGAGCTTACCATGAAGAAAACTATACTCGTAGCATTGATGATCCCATATCTCCGCATGGGGGCTAGCCAGGCAAAACCTTTGAATGCACTGAGGTGGTTTATGGACGACCAAAAACTAGACGATTTTAGTGTCGACAGTTGGGTAAATGACAGCTCTTTGAAAACTAACGCAGCGTATATTAAGAGCGTCAATGAGCGGAAAAAAAGCATACTCCATATGATAGATTCTCCTGATAAGCTTGAAGCAATCTTGGAATCTGTTATGTCACTCAACGATAAATGTGGGTTTAGGTATGGTGTCAAGTTTTTGGCTACTCCTAATCTAGAAAACGAGTTCAAACGTAAGACATCCGCCAAAAACTCATATTATACAAAACAATTTTTGGAAAGTATTGCAAGTGATATATTGGACTACTCAGGTGCACGCAATTGGAAGAAAATTATCAAGACCAATATCGTAGCTGAGCTTATAGCTGAAAATCCACACTCGATCATCAACGCCTTGACTTTCTACACAGATGAAAATCTGATGGATTTACATCCATTGGTGCTCATAAAAGCAAATGAAAAGTACGGCTACGATATTTTTGAATTGGTTACCATGATATTGGCACAACAAGGTCGTAATGAGCACATGGGTCTTCCAGATATTCCGGGCAAAGATAAAATTTGGAAGGATAACAGTGATCTTTTCCGAATAATCGACAAACTAGGCAATCTAACGCAAAAGGTGTTGGACAAGAAAGAAGCATTTTTGACACCATTGTTGCAAGACCTGAACGATTCCGCAAGGGCAATCGTGGGAGATGAAGCAAATGTTTTGCAAGAGAAAATTACGCTGAATAAATCCATACTCGGTGCAATGAGCCCGCGAGATTGGGAGATCAACTCTAATTTGTTCCAACATCCTGAGGGTTACGCATATGCAGCGGTGCTAAAAACTGTGATTGAGCAAGAAATCAAGAGAACGCGAGAAATCATGTACGTAATGCGAGACATTAATTTGTTACACCTCGTAGGGTATTTGGGATTCATCATGTTGTCTGATAATCCATCATCGCACTCACAAGACGCTGACCAATTTGACATAACAAACAAATGTAAAGCACTCTTTGAAAAGTATATTCTGCGTCTGTTTGAAGATGATGACGCAAAAGACAAATACTATTATGCGAGTGAAAAAGGAACAGATGCGTCGTCGATACGCAAATATGAAGTATTGAGCAACTTGAAAGACCTCCAATTACATGGCAAGTCATTATCAGGCATCATCAATGATCACGCTTGCCTTCATGGGATTGGGGGAAATCTCATCGCTATCTATCTGAAAACAATACATGAGCTCAATGAAGCTATTGATAAAAGCGCAATCAAACAAGCAGACATTCCCGTTTACATTACAAAGGCGCGTTTACGCCCTTTGTCCATGTTTAGACATATTTCTAACGGCAGATACATCTATGTAGTCAAGAATGGAGTAACCGAAAACACAAAAATAAACAATATTCTGGATGATAAAAAACCTGCTCATGACGGGGTAGACAAAGATGGAAACATCGATTATTCTGTACAATACTTGGATTTGTACAACGGCATGACCCGCAGTTGGGCAGGTCATGCACTATTCAAACTGAATGTGCCAAGAATTGCATCGACGACACAAAACTTTTACAAGAAACGCACTTACTTGCCGGTTCAGTATAACAAAGACTACAATACACCAGCATTCGTCACGAATTACATGAATAGTTCGACACTAGATTTGCATACACTGTTTAGAGGCACAGATATATTCACAAATCACCGCATTCAACATTTTACCATATTTACCAGGTACACAATCGACTTCAATAACATGATTCAAGATTACATCACGAAGGGTATTTTGCGTCTCGAAGGCGATCGGACATCCATTAACCTAGATGGTGAAGAAAAACCTTACGTGTACCCCGAGGGATATCCAGACCTTGGTGACAGCAAAGATGAACTTAAAAATTATCTATATGCTTACCACTTGAATTATGCATATTCAGATGAACAAGATGCCAAAGAAGATTTTTTAAACAAATTTGGATATCACTTGAACGTGAACTCATCAGTGGCACGAGATTTTGACGACGATGGTCGCATACAGCGTTCTGAAATGACATACTACCTTGACATTCTTGGTAAACTATCTGACATATACGACCGTGATGTACGCAGTGGAACAAAAGGTATGTTTGGCGTCATAAATCGCAACAAAATTGGAACCCTTATCACCGATGACTTCGTTGAAAAGCTTGGTTCTAATAGTACTCGCGAGTCATCAGCGTTCAAGTCATTCAATCGAATGGTGATTGCAAAGTGTATGATATCCAAAGCACTGTTGAAAATCATGGACCCAAACTCGGTGTCCCCATTCTTCACGAGCACCATGGGGCAAACCGATCTGCAAAATGTTACAACAACAGCAGTGGACAGGCAATTGTTCTACTTGAACATAAAAGGCAACATGCCGACAAAACAAGATAACTCAAAAACTCTGCAATTGAAGTATCTAAAAGCTCTGCTGATGTACACGTTTTTGTACAGCATTGTTCAGTATAGCATTGTTCCAGCAATGGCTAACACGCCTGAGTTTGCATCATTCCAGTCATCCTTGGCACAACAGTTCTTCGTTAGTCCTTTTGATTTAATTGACAACTCAGGCATCGATCTTTTAGGTTTGCTTGATGGTTTTTATGATAAACCCGAAATGACACAACGCTTACATGATGGCATAAAATATGCCATCGATGATATATATAAAAGCCTTCACGCATTCTTACGCATGTTTCAACAAGATTCCGTTCCAAGCACGTATGATCTACATGCTGCTCACTTTAGCACGATTGAACCCATCTTGAAAGACATCAACGCATTCTTAAACAGGGGCGACGAGGGGATCAAGGATCTAGCAAAAACGCTGAGCCCCAATGGTGACAACGCGTATCACCTTTCTGACATATATTGTGATGCACAAGCATCTTTCTTCCCAGACAATGACAGTAGCATATGTGACCGCCCATCATACTTGAGTGATCTCGTTGACGTCGCTATGAAGTATAGTGTCATACAGACATTCGCAATGCCTTTACAAGCGTTAGTCGTATTATTCGATAAACTGAGCATGTTGGAGAAATTGCCATCAGACGACATAATCATGATCTCGAGAAACTTGCAACCATTGTACGCAAAGTTGAAGTCAACAAATGGTAATTACGAAGCTTTGCTGGATGACGAAACTGTGTTGGACTTTATCGGCACTACAGCCACTACCAACAGGTTTGAGATGATGATTGCAAATATTATAGGGGCTATTTGTTTTAAGAAGGATTATAGCAAACAAGCAATAGCAACGTTATGCATTGCTGCATACGAACATATCCCTATTTATAGCGATTAGTGATTATGATACGAGTTTCTACAAAATAGTTACACGAGCCAAAAGTTTGACGTTTAAACAATATCAAAACATAAAATTCACAAACAAGAACATGGAACATACGTCACTTGCTACTTCCGACTTCCCTGAATTCTTCAAGGATACTTTCAATCCACATATGTTTCTCATCAATCATGACGACGACAATTTCACTCTGTACCCACCAAACCAGTGTGATTGGTTCTTCATCATCACCAAAGTTGCCCCAAACACGTGGATTGTGTCCGGCACAAAGGATGACATATTCAGCTTTTCTGGACCCGAAGAATGCGAGTATACGTACACGCTAGTGGACGGCAAGTGGTGTGCAATAGATGCAAACGAGTTGCTTTCAAGCGTGACAACTGAGAACAATGCCCCACGCACTCCACAGCGCCACAAATAGTAAAATACCAAAGATTTGGAACTTGCAATTAGTTTTCACACGCACAAACAGGAATGTACTTTTGAAATTTGTCTGAAAACTCGCAACGAATCTTGACTTTGTCCGTGACATTCTTCAAGTTGAACAATTCTCGCATCATCTTGCTGACCTTCATCGTAGGAATACATGCGGTATGTTGTGCGTTCTGTTCGTCAAACATTTCGTACACATCGGGTTGACTAGTTTTGCGTGCATAGAACATCTTCTCCTTTGGTCTGACCGCCGTCGCTTTTTCCATTTGACCAAGGGAGGCCTGACTCCCACACTTTAAAATGGTTTCCGTATCCTCAAGCAGCAGAAAGTTGCTCACACTTTTATACTTTTTCCGCATGACTTGCTGTATTAGTGAGTCATCAAAATTCATGAGGACGTCACGGAACTTTAGGAAGAACGGCTTGAAATATAATCCTCTACACGTGTACGGTAGTTTTGGGACAAATTCTGATAACACCGATTCTAGCTCTCCATATCTGAAATATTTCTTAATCTGAAACTTGCAAACATCGTATTCATCGGGCACGAAGCCATTGGCGAAAATATCATACAATATGTTTTGGCGTTTGACAAGGTTGATGTTTTCCAAATAGGTACCATTGTGCCCGATGATGTCACATACCACAAATATCCAATTGCCGACTGCGTCTTTTACCATCTCACCATGTAGCAGGGTGCCGTCAAAGAGGGTATCATCAAACCTGAATTTGGAAATGATCATCCTCGGAAAATAATATCCTTGTTGAATTTTCTTGTCGATGAACACACATTGGTTCACAAAGTTGAGCCGCGTTAGGTACAAGAGGTAAGGATTGCCATTGGTGCGCACACTGATGAGATGTGGGTTGTTATTGAGCCGTGGAATGATACTGTTGCTATAATTGTCAAAATGCTTTTGAATGACCTTGAAGTTGAACTTCTGCTCGAGTTCATCTAGAATACGTTGTTTGGCTTCATCCATCTTGATGTTGAAACCAACTTTGTCGCAAAAAGAAATCTCGCTCAAGTGCATATTGATACTCCAAGTTGAAGATATATATTTAAGTACATTTCAAATTTTATACAAAAATGACAGAGGAAGTAAGCAGTGAGACACCAACAGAAGTATCATTCCAATTTAGCTACGCATATGCATTGGCATTTAGTGGTTGTGGGCTGTTCTTTACTTACAGTCTCGCTGAACTCACAGCCACTATCGCAAATAAGGACGGTTACAGAACGGGGTATAAGATCGTTGGCATGCTCGTAAATATGAGTGGATCTGCCTTGCTTGTTGGTTTTGGCGTCTTGGAGCATATCATTCCCATGTACGCCGTGATGTCAGGAGTGGCGATCGCAAATCTCATTGCGGTTGGCGTTGCTTTAGGCTTCAAATGGCGAGACCATCGACGAGACATAGAGAATAATCGTCTGTATTGACAGATTTACTTTTTGTAAGCTTCGTAAACACCTCCATATTCGTCATACCCGGATAAATCACCTAGTTTACCGGAACTGAATGACGTCTCGTTGTGTTTGTAATCTTGTATAGTAAAGAAATGCCCATTATCGTGGGATGAGTTTTGCGTGCTCGCTTTTGGCGCCATGGGCAACTCGGCCAGCTTTGCATCACATGCTACGTCGTACTTGGTATCAGCCAATTCAGGAGCACCCTGTGGGAAAAACTTTTCCAATGATTCATCGCCATCACCGTCGCCCATGACATATTTATAAAGCTCGCTTTGTTCTTTTGCCCCATCATGTTTAACCGGAACTTCATTGCTTCCAATTTGTGGCGCTACGACCACTGCTGTTTCCGATGGAGGTGGTACAATTGCCCCGGATTTTTCAAGCATCATATTCTTTATCAAGAAATGCAAAATCAATATGATGAGGATAAGTAGAATTGCATTCTTTAAACCAATGCCTAACATTGCTATTTATATACAATCATAAAAGAAATTCAAAGATTGTCCTTGATAATGTTCAGCAATTGCTTGGTATGGAGGATTTTTGTATGTTCAGTATTGGGAACGTCTATGAACCGGTAATTTGGATACAGTTGTCTATTTTTGTTGTGAAACAACAAAGATTTTCTAGGGATGACGCTATCGCCTCGACAATTTTTTATTATTATAGGTTCCTTGCAGAGGTTCTTCGTGATATCACTATATGTGTAGCGAACATCAGTGGCATGGCTAGTGCATGTTACAAATATCGTATCAACCTCGGTGTTTTTTAACAGTGATTGCAGATGGTGCTGTACATCGTTGACCCACACATGTTGTGCTACCTCTGGGAGTACTTCAAAGTAATCATGAACCCTATAACTGCGCCGATTTGACTGATCATGTAGAATGATCTGATCACCAGCATATCCAAGCATGTTTGGAAGTGCCAAAATCATTCCAGTGGAGTTTTGAATCACGCTGAAATACTTGTCTTTCAAGAAATTTAATCGTGGTAATCCGGAAAACAGAGTTTTTAATGCGATAGATGACCCCCCGTATGGTCCCGCAACTGATATGAACTTATCGATGTGCTTATGTTTCCAATCCGTATCGCAGTATTCTACCAAGAACATGTAAAATATGAGACACCCAATGCTATGACACACTATCACGCCCTTGCGACCAGTCGTCTCGACACTACGCTCTATCAACGCTTTCAATTTCCCAAAGTATGATGTGAGGTACTCAGGTATCATGATCTTTCGGAAATCATAAGGCGCTCCAAAGAGATCGTTGCCGACGACGTACCCTGTGCGCTCAAAACATTTCACTAGCGTATCAAAATACTTGTAATTGTATGCGTTGTTGATAACTTCTTTTTTCATGACGTAGCTCAACACATTATCAATGTGTGTGCAATCTTCACAAAGGTTGCGTATTCCCTCTACTCCTCCAAAATCGTGTACGTCGATGTTATCGTCCATTGAAAGGCCTGTTTGCTTATCGAACTTGAGCCTATACTTTGCTTCCCAATCCTTTTCAAATACGCTCAGATTAATGAATCCATTTTTCTTGGCGATAGGCGTGGGTGTCATCTGCCTTTTGGGTGGAAAGGGACATGTGCCATTGCTGTTCACCAACTTTGACCCCCCAAATCCAGGTAGGAGTATAACCGGTTTCCTGTGGAGCAACATATCATAACACTACCTTTTTGGTAGAAGAAAAAAATCGCGCTAACCATCTAAAAGCAAAAAATACAGGGTTTGGTGTCGATGGCAAAAGTATACCCCGTCCAATGGAGGTCGTGTGCGATCATCGCCTTGGTTACATTGCTCATTTTCTCCGGCCATATGGTGTTGTCGCAGCAATTCCACAAACATTGTCGCTCCAACCTACTCAAAGTTCTACTCTATGGCAAATCTGACATGTGTGTGGTGATGTCGTTCATCCTTAACGACACCGAGACTCTATTCAAGAGCGTTATTTCTCAATCTGTAGTAAAATTGGACATCTTCAAGTGGATCGCACTATAGCAGTGTATACCCATACAGCGACTTCAAAAGTCCAAGTGTTTATGCTTGTACTTCTTTTCCGATTCATATTGTAACGTATTAGCCACCCGATACTCGTCGTAAATACCAGATGTTTTGATATCGCATTGATGTGTCTCTGGGAGCTGATGTTGGGCACAATAACGAAGATTACAGAACTTGCATTCAAAATACAGCACACCAACCTTTTTATGGCACTGAAGCATACAACACCGACTAGTAAGGTTTGATGGTGATGACATTTTATACTTTTAGGTGAGAGTAGTTTTTATATCACATAAAGCTTTACCCGCTAGTAATATGTCAATATGGATACCTCATTGACATCACGAGGGTATGGATTGCCGAAATCGTCCTTGACGACGATGCAGCTAGAGCGCTTGAAGCTTGACTTGACTGTGAAACCCATTAATGTCATGGACATGGGTAATGAGAAATCCGACACTGGAAAGTTTCCCCTATACTTGGAGTCGAGTCAAAAGATTTACATGCCAAAGGTGTTTGGTATTCAAAAATATGGACTTCCATCGGTCACCAAAATTGCACAGGGAGCTGACATTGACGCTACATTCGTGGGAAGCTTGCGACCCATTCAGCTCGAGCCTGTGAAAGCTTTCTTGGAAGCAGCGCACGACCCCAAGAGGATGGGTGGTATTATTAGCCTGGGATGCGGGTGTGGTAAAACGGTTTGTGCGTTGTACATCATCGCAGCATTGAAAAAAAAAACTATGATCATCGCTCATAAGGAATTTCTGCTCGACCAATGGAGGGAGCGCATAAATGAGTTTCTTCCGGGCATGCGTGTGGGTCTCATCAAGGCATCCAAGGTTGATGTAGAAGACAAAGACATAATCGTCGCATCCGTGCAAAGCTTAAGTATGAAGACGTACGATAGCGCGATATTCGACGATATCGCTTTGATGGTCATAGATGAATGCCATAGGACAGGAGCACAAGTGTTTTCAAGGGTGTACCAAAAACACAACGTAAGATACACTCTCGGCCTTTCTGCCACAGTCAATCGCAAGGATGGTTTGAGCAAAGTGTTCAAGTGGCACATCGGAGATGTTGTGTACAAATCCAAAAAAGTCAAGGATACCATGAAAATTATCATGAAAGAGTATTATGAGCCTGACGCTAGTTACTCTCAAACCCATACGATGTATAACAAGCAGCCAAACATGTCTCGCATGATCAACAATATATGTAGTTATAAACCTCGTATAGAATTTCTCATCGAATCATTGCAAGATGTGCTCAGCACCGAACCCCATCGTCGCATCATCATTCTCAGTGACCGACGCGGGCACCTTGAAGCGCTAAAAGGTGCATTGGATCAGGTGGGCATTACGAGTGGATACTACTACGGAGGTTTGAAACCTCATGAGTTGAAAGAAAGTGAAAAACAACAAGTCCTCCTAGCGACATTTGCATATTCATCAGAAGGATTAGACGTCAAGGGACTCAACACGATGGTCTTAGCGTCGCCCAAATCAGATATCATACAGAGTGTGGGGCGGATCCTGCGTGATAAACCAGAAGATAGGCAATACCAACCACTCGTCATCGACATCGTTGACAATTTCAGCATTTTCCCATCGCAAGCTAGAAAACGCGTCAAGTATTACAAATCTCAAGGGTACGAAGTCAGTGAGGACAAACTCATGAATGAAATCTCCCTAAAATTGGAGGGGAAATGTTTCATCGTAGAGCAAGATGACTAGGTAAAGTTTTTATGTCTTCTATAAAATAAAGCAGTCATGCCGATCGACCACATCGTTAAGGCAATTCTAATTGCATACATCGCACTAGTTCTATGGGTAAATCCAAAAACTATCGCAGCATTGGCACACCCGCTCGCTCAGTTCATGTGGGTAGTCGCAGCCATCACTATTTTCATGTTGTATGACGTCGTGCTAGGTATCCTTATTGCCGTTGCATATATCGTAACCATGATTCATGTCGGCAAGTCGACAACACCACACTCGATGCCCGCAGTAAAAATGTCACAAGCAAAGACACCGGAAGCGGCAGTTGTCGGCAGCGATGAGGGGAAACAAGAAGACGACGCTACGATAGAAGTGCCACCAAATGGCAGCCAGATGGCTCTCGCAAAGTACACTCTAGATGACTATCTCGTCAAAGCAGCAGATTCAGGCATTTTGTCAGAAAACTTTGAAACAGTAGTCAATCCCATGGGTGTGGATATGACCGCCCAAGGCATAGAAAAATCATCACCAACTGGGTACAACACCAGTGTGTACTAACCCCTAAATCAGCAACAATCGTCCTCATCTGAATAGCACACGCAACATCCCCCAGTAAAGAACCATGCCAGTATACCGGCCACAACAGATATCAAAGTGCCAAAGATAATGATGCACACACCACCTGCAATATTCCTTGAATGAAAAGGTTCTTGCGGAACTAGCATGCTGATGCCCAGCCACAATAAAATTGCCAATGATCCAAAAAATGTTACAATGCCACAAGTTGTGCTAGTACAATTAATGCACGACATTTGTATGTAATTTAGTGTAATTTGTTTCATATTTTTTGGGTTTACGCAACTACTTGCACGTCTGTGCGTTGTTGTCAGAAATTGCCGACGCCCAATAGAACTTGTTCCAATCGGTGTGGCTCCTGAATGAGTTTGCGTACAGCATCGTACCTACCACCACCATATATATGACCCCTAGTGTGCCCAACAACATGTAAAAAAAGTTGCTGGTTACTGCTCCAGCCATGTGGAACCCAGTGATGACGAGCAAGTCGATTGCTACAAATGATGTAATGAGCAACAGATTTTTATAGAACTGCAGCTTATTTTTCTCGTACTCGTACATCTGTGATTTTTGTTTGCTACTAAAAATCTGGTTTCTCAGCTTGCTATTCAATTTGTTCATTTTGATTTCCTCGCTGGATAATTCCCGCTGGATGTATTTGTTAGTGTTGTAAATCTCGTTGTAATCATTGAGACGGTGAGACACATCGATATATTTATTAACTTGAGCGTCCAAAGAGTCTGCCAGTTTGGACTGAAATTTTGAGTTTTCTGCGGTTTGTGTGTTTGCAATCTCGGTCAACGCTTGTTTCTGTAGAGTTCCCGACGCCTTGGTACCAGCGGGTACCATACTTTGCACATTAGCCAAAAGCGGTTGCAGCACGGGATAAAAGTTGGTTATGGTATTTGGGTCGACAGGTGTTGTCATAGTCGTATATTATATTTACAATAGATATATTTTTCTTTTTCACACTATCTGTTACGAACAACGGACGTAAGTCCATTGATAGCAAGACCCAACAGCACGATGCCCGCTACAATATTGAGAGTCATGAAGTTGCGAGTAACGGCCAAACCAAGCAATGATACAAAGATGCTGACCATTACCACAGAAAGCACAATCAAGTATATCTTTGTCATGCGAAGGTCCTCGAATGCTTGCACTTCGTTGTTTGTGTAATTGCCCAGATTGTTTTGCATGAGCAATGCTGTGTTCTTTTGATTGTTTAGCTGCTTAGATTTGTTGACGTTGTCCGTAGACAACTTTTGCAATTTACCATAGTAGCTGGCCATTGTTGAAATGTTTTGCATTCCAGGCACATCCAATAGGTTCTCATCTTGTAGGCGTGAAAGGATGCTGTCCATGACCACAATGATGTCATACTTCATCTTTTCAAGCGCTGCATTATCCATTTGCGTGTCTTTTGAAAACTGTTGAACGGTAGCGGCGTCTGCAAATACATGCAAGAACAGTGTCATGAGCGTGTAATAAACATATACATAACTAGTCAGTAGGTACGCACGTTTGCATTTGAAGTCTTGGCAACTCTTAATCTTGCTTACAATATGCGCGTAATACAGATATGTGTAAAAACTGTCCATGATCATAGAAACGACGCTCTTTTTAAAAGTCGCGGCATCGAATGTCTGACCAAAGGCCACAAATTGCTGACCAAATGTGAACAAACTATCAGGAAGGCTCAACATTTGCGCTTGCAGCTTGGACATATCGGACAGGTCGACTTTTTTGGAAGTGATGATGTTTTCTATCTTGATCTGCATGTACTGCGCCTGCCCTACATCAGACGCCTTGAGGAGAGCAGGGTTTTGCGCAGCGATAGTGGGATAAAACGAGTTCGTGAAGCTTTGCTGAAATAGGATGGACCCAAACACATCCATATATGTTGTGGCTGAGCTGTTCGCTCGAGCGGTGAAACCTCCCGTGAGCGCCTGTATCAAGCTCTTCACATTCATGTTGGTACCTTTTGTGATTCGTGCAAGTTGTACATGATTGGCGAAGTTATCAAAGTCGAACACGTCAGTGATATCTTTGTTATCGCCGATTCCTGGGTAATACAGGTTAGATATGGGCATATTTATATTATATCAACACTTTTTTTGACGGCATATGACATATAAGGGTAAATCAGACATA
>Ga0214163_1000397_pt1 | contig 20589 bp, 34 predicted proteins | sample LakMenepilimnion_2_FD_153001 | JGI IMG/M metagenome (GOLD analysis project Ga0214163, IMG submission 153001) | Freshwater microbial communities from Lake Mendota, WI - Practice 15JUN2010 epilimnion v4 | ecosystem: Environmental > Aquatic > Freshwater > Lake > Epilimnion/Euphotic zone | place... | reverse complement strand
CGACAAGAATTGTGGGTGTGGTGATGTAGATGGACCAGGAACGCCTACGAGGTTGTGTGGATCCTATACAATTGTAGAAAACAAAGTAGAGCAGTAAGCGATGAAAGGAAAGTATATAGTGACAACAGATAACTGGTTTTATGCACCAGACGGAAACAGCTACAAAGCTGTGTGGGGAGAAGTACGTATCCTCGAGGACACAGTACTAGGCATAAAGACTAATAAGAACTCTTCTAATTGGTACGCTATGGTAGGAAGTGAAGAGAACCACGTAATTGTGGCAGGGTGTCAGATTCATTATGCTACACGCTGTGAGAGAGAACCTGCGCAGACCTTCAAACATGAGATGACTCACGAACTAACAGTGAAGTCGGTAGTAGCAGATACAGCTAGAATCTACATAGCAGAGTGATATGAAAACTAAGATACACGTGAACCAGCACCACATCAGGTCTAACAAAGCAAAGGGTACTGATCTTCCAGTAATCACAATCAAGCAGGGAAAGACTAACACCTATTGTAATGAGGTAGAGATACTAGGACCGAGTAAGATCATCTATGCAGGAGTTGGATGTGATACTAAAGCTCTACTAGGCTGTGGTGCACGAGTAGTGATAGAGACAGAGAGTGAAATAAAAATCATAAACTAATGAGCAATCTACAGAGAAGAACAACTGCAGCCTACGGCATAGAGCGATGGTTGAGCAGCAAAGGCTACAAAGTAACTAACAAGACTACAGCAGATATGACTTGTGCATTCCTCAAGACAAAAGGCCTGCAGTACACTAAGTTCAACCAAAGGTACAAAGGTAACTGGACTCCTATTGTGTGCAACGCTCTGTCGGTACAAGAATACTTTACAGAATTTACTCAATTTATTTTAAAAAATTATCCACTAACTGTTGCACAAACGGAATATAGTGATGATCTTTAGGTATAAACAAAAAGAGAGATATGAAGTTACAAACACTATTTAAGCGAGCTACCAATGGAAAGGTGTTGGAGCATACATTCGAGATTGAAGGTAATGGTTACCGCACGATTTCAGGATATGTTGATGGAGTGAAGACCACAACAGAATGGACCTATTGCCAAGGAAAGAACATTGGCAGAAGTAACGAAACCACACCAGAAGGTCAAGCAGCAGCGGAAGCTAATGCTGAGTGGAAGAAGCGTACAGAGCGTAACTACTTTGCTAATGTCGCTGACATAGACAAAGGTACGATGTTCAAGCCTATGCTCGCTAACAAGTGGGAAGACTATGCTGACAAGATTCAGTATCCTATCTTCTCTCAACCTAAGTTGGATGGTATTAGATGTATCGTACGCAACGATGGAATGTGGACTAGAACTGGAAAGCCAATCATCTCAGCTCCACACATCTTTGAGGCGCTCAAGCCATTATTCGAACAAGACCAAGATCTTATCTTCGATGGGGAATTATACGCTGACAAATATGCTAATGACTTCAACGCTATCGTATCGTTGGTGAAGAAGTCCAAGCCAACAGCTAAGGACCTAGAAGACAGTGCAAAGGTTATTCAGTATCACATCTACGACTTACCAAGCTGTGAGGAAGTATTCACAAAGAGATACAAAACCTTACAGAGCATGGAGTTGCCTGAGTGTTGTGTGAAAGTAATAACAGATCAAATTGACAACTCTAATGGCGTTGCAGGATATTACGGAAATTATATGTCAGCCGGGTATGAAGGTCAGATGCTACGCGTAGATGGAATGTATGAGAACAAACGCTCTAAGTCACTACTCAAGCATAAGTCGTTCATTGACGAGGAGTATACGATCGTAGGGTATGAAGAGGGTAACGGAAACCTAGCTGGAATGATTGGAGCATTAGTATTCCAAACAGCACAAGGTGACAAGTTCACAGCATCAGTGAATGGTGGGTGGGAACATCTTAAAGAGCTATGGAGTGAAAGAGATACTCTAATCGGACAAGAAGCTACTATCAAGTACTTCAACATCACACCGGATGGTAAACCAAGATTCCCTAAAGTAACAGCAATTAGAAACTACGAGTAATATTCAACACAATGACACAAAACGAAATAGACAAAGCAACCTCAGTTATCAATGAAGCCAACACACAGCTTCGTATTGCAATAGACAAGCTAGATATGCAAGAGCGAATCATCAAGGCACAAGATGAGATGATTGAAATACTCAAGGCTAACGTACAAAGCCGTGACAGAATGATAGCAATATTAGAGTCACAACTTAGCATACAAGACAACGCAATCACACGGGAACATAAGTATAGTAAGTATGTAGCATACTGCAATACATTAGATGAACCAGATACAGATATGCATGTAGACGATCCCAACAGAGGCTGCGTAAGAAAGATGACACGAGAAGAGTTTCAATGGAGACTAGACAATGATATTAAATTCAGAACAAGATGGCAGGAACAGTAAACATGGGTGACATAATAATCGGGTATGCAGAAGAGTCACTCAACCATCAGAACTATACTTGCTCCAAGTCAGTTAGATTGCAAGGAGTAGCAGACCACAGCGAGCATGACATCTGTGCAGCATTGTATGGTATTAATGTATCTACACATAAGTCATTAGCAAACTTCCTAGCTTCAGATCAACCAACAATTCCAATACTGTCACTACAGGATAAGTTCATAATCAAGGCACACGACATCAAGGCAAAGCATGTAGATCAAGAGAGGAGAACTATAACAATACCACTCGAGGCATTCCATATGAAATCATTCATTGCATTGGATAGGCCGGAGATAAACCACAGGCAATACCTAATACTCTTCCAGAGTCACACACAAGAAGATCGAGTGCATGCAATAACAATAGAGAAGATAAAAAGATACAACCCAGCAAGCATTCACCCAGAGCAAAAACTAGTAGCATCATTCCCTAACTGGGTACTAAGGGAGAGAGAAGGATGGAAAGTAAAGGTACCACAGGAACTATTAACATATGTAAAGGCCCACGAAGATGCAGTAGATAAGAAGTATAAGACACAAGGGGGAGTACATAAGGGATACAGTACACACATAGGGGGAGGTAATGGATGGATGAACATTACACCTAAGATCACTATAAAGCGTACGGGAAAAGGGACTAAACACTTATATTAAGTACAGACACTCAGAGGTAATGTATGTAGTAGGCTATCGACGACTAAGATAGACACTAGTATAGTAAGGGACGGTTTGTATATTATACGTGGGTGGGGAGGTATATACATATTCATCCCGCGCGAACCAAATTTTTGCTATAGAAGTTATACACTCAACATTGTGCATAACTTTCCTCCCCCTCCTCCCCCCGTGAGTATCAACTAGTTACACACGCTAGGATCTGGTCCGGGAAGGGAGTTATGAACCGGTAATTGTTCAAAACTTTTTCTTACATTTTTTTCCTCCTAAGTGTTGCTAGAACGAAATAAAGTGACGACCTTTAGGTATAAAGAAAGAGAGATATGAATAATACACAGACACAGATTTATCAAGACTTACTTCGCAAGGCGTTGGGTAAGAAGAGTAGTAACACTAAGGCTCGTAAGCTAGATGTGAAGAAGAACTACTCTTCCTTCTGGATGGATGACTTGGGTAAGGGTAGTGATAGATTTGGTATCAGTAGTGACTTCGCTGGAAAGGGTGGTGACTTGGTTAGGTCTGTCAAGTTGAACTCTTATAGGAGAGCGATTGCTAACTTTGTGAAGATTTTGACTAGTCAGGAGATTCCCGTGAAGTTCCATGGTAGTGATTCTTATACTGATGGTAAGAGTGTTACTATCTCTACTGACATTAAGGACAATAACTTTGATGTCTCTGTGGGCTTAGCTTTGCACGAGGCTTCCCACATTTTACTTACTGACTTTGACTTACTTCCCGCACTACGTGACGGGAAGATTGAAGCAGCTAAGCACTTGGATACTATGCTTGTTAAGGACTTACTTAACTACGTGGAGGACAGACGTATTGACCACTATGTGTTCAGTACTTCCCCTGGGTACAAAGCTTACTACCACAAGTTGTATGAGCACTACTGGAACAATGATAAGACTGTGATGAAAGGTTTGTTGTCTGCTAAGTACCGTAATGCTGCAGAGTTAGACAGCTGGATGTTCCAAATCATTAACATGATGAACCCCGCATTTGATGCGAGTGTTATGCCAGGCTTGCAGGAGATAGTTAGCTTGATTGGTATCCCAACTATTAGCCGTCTGAAGTCTACACAAGATGCATTGGACGTAGCTATCGCAGTAGCACAGATTATCACAGATCAAATGGCTGCAGCGAAAGAAGCTCAAGCATCACAGCCCCAGCCTGAGCAAGGCCAGGAAGGTGAGCAAGGAGAAGAGGGAGAAGGTGAAGGTCAAGGTACTTCAAGTAAAGATTTAAGTGAAAGTAATGATTCAAGTGAAAGCAATGATGGAAGTGAAAGTAATGATTTAAGTGGTGAAGAAGGCGATGAGTCTGAAGGCGGCGAAGATAGTGGGGAAGAAGGCGAAGAAGGTGAAGATGCTGATGGTGGTAACGGAACCAGCCTTTCTGCGGCAGAAGAAGCTGCCATCGCAAAGGTGCTTAGAGAGCAACGTAAGTTCATGGATGGTGAGAGTGATAAGAAGCAAGCTAGCAAAAGCCTAGAGCGTAAGCTTGATAAGGTGGAGAAGCAGCAAGCTACTATCGAATCTGTACACACAGGTATCACTTGTCTTAACTACGATGTTACTGGTAAGGACTTCATTGCCGCAGCTAGTGCGGGAGAGATGATTGACAAGTATCGTAAGGAGTATAACAATGCACCGTACGGATCTGTAGCGAAGGAGGAGGCTGAGCGTAAGCATAAGGAAGCGAAGGCATTACGTGATCTATTAGATCCTCACTACTTCGGTACAAGCTCACAGAGATATACTACAGCAATCAGTAAAGGTCTGTTAATGGGACAGTTAATGGGACGTAAGCTGCAGATGCGTAATGAATCACGTGAGAGAGTGGACAACCGCCTTCGTAGCGGGAAGATCGACAACAGACGTCTATCAGCTGCAGGATACGGGATCGAGAGCATCTTCCAGCAAGTAACCATTGATAAGTACAAGAAGGCTAACCTACACATAAGCTTAGATGGCTCTGGCAGTATGGGTGGTAAGAACTGGGAGAATACAGCAATGATGACAGCAGCTATTGCAAAGGCGATCACATACACACAGAACGTAGCAATGCAGATATCAATCCGGGTAACATCTTATGATGGATCAACCCTACCAGTTAACTACTTCATCTACGATTCACGCAAGAATACGCTAAGAGAGTTAGAAGTGATACTTGGTGCATTTAGTCCTAATGGTATGACACCAGAAGGGTTATGCTTCGAGAGCATGATCAAGAAGAACCAACTAGTAAGAGCTAGTGCAGATATGGACAGCTACTTCGTTAACCTTTCCGATGGTGGACCTGGAGGAGTGGGGAACTACTCAGGAGTAACAGCAATGGAACACACTAAGGCTCAGGTGACTAAGATGCGCAATGAGTACGGGATGGGCGTATTAAGCTACTTTATGTCAGAGTACGCAGGGAATGACTTCGCTAGCAATAGTAGTGGTAGAATGTTCCAGGGCATGTACGGGAAGGCAGCAACTACAGTGACTCCAGACAATGCAATGGAGATCGCTAAGACACTCAACAAATTATTTATGAACAAGTAACAAAAAGTTATGAACCGCTAGATTTAGAGGGGGTATGCCTAGAGGGAACTAGAGGGGTATCCCCCCTATTTAAACCGGTGATATACGAGGGGGATCCCCCATGGTAAACACGTGATATATGAGGGGGGTATCCCCCTTAAAACAGCGCTAAAACACGCTAAAACACCCCCTATAATTACGTGAAAACCGAAGGGATATTGCCCTATATTATGTAAGCTACATGCGTTCACATTGCGATGCTAATTTTTTTGCTATAGGAAGGTTGACACTCGGATTACACTGCGTGTAATGTATATGTTAAACCTCCCCATCCCAATGGGGAGCCTCACAGTCAAAAGAGGTACTAAAAGCGAGTAAACAATAGGTACCAATGTTCATAACTTAATCCAAAACCGACCCTATTTATACGGGAAGACCGGAGGTTAAAAATAAAAAATTTAGTATATTTACCACATGAAATTAAACGTAAACATCACAAAGCAGCGACTAATGGAAAACGCTGGTATCACAGAAGATGTACAAGCGCAGGCAGACGAGGCGTTAATGGGTATTGAGAGCATCTTTGCAGAGCTTAAAGAAATGCCGTTACCTGAGGCAGAAAAGCTAGATTTAGCTAAAAACCAGATGGGTGGAGGTTTATTAACATTACTCGCTAAATCTATGGGTATTGGTGGTATGTCGGCGGAAACAATGAGACCTATAATGGAGAAAGCGCTAGCCGATATGAAACGCGCAACATCAATTGACACAGTATACCAGATCATCGTAGCTACGGTAGGTGCATGGGTTAATTCAGAAGCATAAACAACACAAATGAAAAACGAGATAAGTAAAACCAGGTTAATGGAGTTAGCTAACCTACCTAAAAAGCAGGCTAACATAAAGGAAGACGTGTCAACAATGTCGTTGAAGTCAAACATCGCTCAAACATGGAAAACCGCAGATGACGTAGCAAACGACATGGCATCATGGTTATCCAGTGTATACGCGTCAGGAGGCGAGGGTTTGTATGATAAGATGGTAAATACTATTAACAGCGTAATCGAGGATTTTGATCCAAGCTACTAAAAAACACACACATGAAAACAAACACAACAAAACAACGATTGCAAGAACTCGCGGCAATCAATAATCCATTCAGCGTCAATGAAGCAGTGGATCCTAACGCCATGATCAAGCTAGAAGTGATGGTAAAAGCGGGTGCACTAATCGATATGTTTGGTGGCCAGGAGGTACTAGCAGATACTGTAAATGACCCTAACAAATTCAGAGAGTTTACACGTACAATCCAGGATGACCTAGGAGAATGGCTTGCAGGACCTGGTGGAGACGAGTGGGCTAATGACGGCGTAGAATCAGGGAATTACGACGATTACATTCCTTTCAATTAACACACACAAAACACAATATGAAACTAAGAAATCTAATCAATGAAGCGGTAGATCCAAAAAATTGGCCTATCGGGTTTTTTGAAGTAAGAAACACGTTCCAAATCACACCGGGCGGCGGATGGACAGTAACGTTCAAGCAAGGCCAAATCCTTCAAGTAGCACAATCTAGAGTAGATAGAAGCTTACAAACGATCACCTATTGGGACGCTCTTAAAGGCGAGTGGGTAGTGAAAGCACCACCAATTAGTGGCTATAAGGATGACGGCGGAATGTTCCCTATTGACGCGTTTAGCGGGTCACAAACTTGGACTGCTAAGTTTGATCAAAACACCGTTCCAATGTCAAAAGGCCAAGCGGAATCCAAAGCGAAAGCAATGGCAGCTGAGACTGTGGTAACTAGCAAAGAAGCAATTGCTTTGCTTATGAAAATGCCGGCTAGTCAAATGGTTAAAATCACGCTTGTTAAGTAATCGAGATGAAGAAATCACAACTACAACAAATCATAAAAGAGGAGGTTAGATACGCGATTAAAGAGGCTTCTTTCTTCGACAACATGAACGAAGAAACCAAAGCGCTTTACCGCGAATACATACAAAAGATTGATATCATGGATCGCACCGCGATCTACAATCACGACCTGTTAAATAAGGCGCTTATGGCTGATCCTCGTGTTCAAAAAAGTGGTCAAAAGAATACCTTGCAAAAGGCGTTAGCATGGGCAATTACGTTTGCTCAAGAGATGGAAAGATAACCCTCTCAACCTGCTGAAAGCAGCGACAAATACTTGCAGGGGAAGGGTGAAAAATACGCGGGAAATGGTGTGAAAAAATGCGCCGGTTCTTGCTTGTTTACGTGACTATTTATACTAAAAAGAACGATGAAAAAATCAATATTGGATAAGATAATCCGAGAGGAAGTAAAGGCAGCTTTAGGTGAGGCAGTCAATGTAGAAATGGACAACCTAGTGAAGAGTTTTGTCGAGGGTATAGCTAAGAGAAATGGCTATACAAATGACGATGCTCTCTTCGCTGTATTTGAATCATTGAAGCGTCTGAATATGCTAGCTAACGATGTAAACTTCAAAGCACAATAACATGAAGAAATTAGAATTAAAAGCACTAGTTAGAGAAGCCGTTTCTGCTCGTTTAACAAAGCTAACTGCAAGTAAGTTTATTAAGGAAGGTGTGATGTCAGACATTGATATCATTGCACAGGAGTCGGCTACATTCCAGGAGTTCATTAGCAGTATTACTGCGGATCCTGCGTATAAAAGTCTTGATGCAAATGACCCTGAAGTTAAGAGCTTTTTGCAGCAAATGTATGATGATGCTCAGCAAATGAGTGAAACTAAACGTGTTTCAAAAACATCCATTAAGGAGATGATTCGTAGTGCTATTCGTGCAAGAAAGGCATAATTAAAACATAAACACACTACGTGACCAACCGCCCCACAAAGGCGGTTTTTTTATTTTCCATCGGTTCATAACTTTGTTCATAACTTTGAAACTTTTTTCGCTAAACTGTTGCATTCTATGGAATATGGGAGGACCTTTAGGTATAAATAAAAAGAGAGAGATATGACAGAGTTAATCAAAGACAACAAAGGCCAAGCGATTCAAGTAGGATCAGTAGTAAGATACAAGACTGGTTGGGTACGCATTACTAGATTGAATAGTAAGTGGTGTAATTTAGGTGCAGTTTGGGGTAGTAGAATCTACGAGAAAAAGGTTCCTTTGACTGAGATCTTTGAGGATGAAGCTGCTTGGTATGAAAGATGGACTCAATCTGAATCATACAGATGTATGTAAAAATTGTTCATAACTTTTTTCGCTAAAAAGTTGCAAACACGAAAGCAAGTCCTGACCTTTAGGTATAGATAAAAAGAGAGATAAAAATGATTATTAAAAACACAAAAACACAAGTTATGAGTAAATTTCCAATGATTGCCGAAGTAAAGATGGCCCCTGGCAAAGGCGGTAAGATGGTTGTTAAAGCCTTCGATTCAGTTTCCGGAGAGGAAGTGAAAGGTATTGTTTATGTAACGCTTCAAGGAGCTTACAAAGCTGGAATGAATCTAGCTAAGATGAGTGAGGATTCTTCTTTCACTCGAGTTGATTCTACTGTCTCTGTTGAGATGTTAGAGCAGATTATTAGTGGTCAAGAAGTTGCCGCTCCTGCTACTGCTCCAGTTGAAAATGAGGTAATGTCTTTCTTGAGCACTTGTGTTGAGAAACGCCCTGAGACTCTTTACATTGAGGACTTGAATTGGAAGTTTATGTGTCGTACTGCGATGCGTGGTGGTAATATGTTGATGACTGGTCCTACCGGATGTGGTAAGTCTCAGACAGCTATTGCGGTTGCAAAGGCATTAGGTCGTGAGTTGTTCTATGTTAACTTAGGAGCTACACAAGATCCACGCGGTACTTTGATTGGTAATACTCACTTCTCTAAAGATGTTGGTACGTTCTTTAACGAGTCTGCTTTCGTGAAAGCCATTCAGACTCCTAACACAGTTATCTTGCTTGATGAGATTTCTCGTGCGCATCCTGAGGCTTGGAATATCTTGATGACAGTTCTTGATCCAGGACAACGTTACTTACGTTTGGACGAGGCAGTTGGAGCTCCAACAGTACACGTTGCAGAGGGAGTTTCTTTCATTGGTACTGCGAATATTGGTAGTGAGTATACAGCTGTTCGTGTGATGGACCGAGCGTTGTTAGACCGATTCACTATCGCTGAGATTCCTTACTTAACTGTGGCTCAAGAGTCTAAATTACTGACTCAGTTGTATCCAGGATTGTCTAAGAAGACTTGTCAGAATATTGCTGAAATTGCTGGTCAGACTCGTTCAGAGGTAATGACAGATAGTCCACGAATCTCTAGTGCGATTTCGACTCGTGCAGCGATTGAGATGGCTGGTTTGATGTCTGACGGATTCGCGATCGAGGAGACAGCTCAAGTGAGTATCTACCCACTATACTCTAACGACGGAGGTATGCAGTCTGAGAGAACTTATGTGAAGCAGTTGGTTCAGAAGTTCATCAACGATGGTACTGCTGATAACTTGACGGGCGCAAATGACAATGCTGAGGTTGAATCAAACTTACCTTTCTAATCATGAGAGGTAACATTAACCAGGACAAAGAGTTCATGAGAATGAAGCGCTATGTCGATAAGAAGTTTCCTGGAGCACATACGGTTGCTAAGGAAGTAAATGGCCAAATGACATATCAGGTTTTGGACGGGAGAGGCTTCGCTGTCATAAGTGAAGAGCTCTTTCTTCCACCCGCCTTCACTGTAAGAAAAGCTTGGGAACAAGCCAAGTATGCAGCGTGGTTTACAAACATGATTCGCAAGTCAAATGCAGCATTTTCAGACGAGAAAATGTACAAGAAAATGGCAAGAGAAGTAGGAGAATAATTATTAAAAACAACAAAAATGAGCATAGTAAGATTCATAGCAGACCTTCATTTAGGACACGAAAACATGGCAAAAAAACGGGGATTTTCGTCCGCAGCTGAGCACGATGAACATATTATTAAAATGTGGAATAGTGTGGTAAATAAGCGTGATATGACTTACATTTTAGGTGACGTTACGATGGAGTCTAGTAAGAGTTATCCGCTCTTAGATCGCTTAAATGGCCGTAAGAAAGTTGTGCTTGGAAACCACGATATGCCAAAGGATATCCCAGCGCTTTTGCAGCATGTAGATCAGGTTGGGGCAATGATGCGATATAAGGGTATTTGGATGTCTCACTGTCCGGTTCATCCAATGGAATTAGAACATCGCGTACGTCGAATCATTCACGGTCATATTCACGAAAAATTCGTTATGAAGCAGGTGACGTTCTTAGGTTTTAACGTATTCAAACGCGTCGATAGACGCTACCATTGTGTGTCTTGTGAGCACGTAAACTACACTCCAAAGACCCTAAAAGAGCTTGGAATTGAAAGATAAAAAACGGTTCATAACTTTCTATTTTTTTTCGTGTAACTGTTGCAACTTCGGATATATGTCACGACCTTTAGGTATAATTAAAAAGAGAGATAAAAAACACAAGTTATGAAAACAATCGAATTAACACCCGCTGAATTAGAGTTGATCCAAGTGAAACGTCAACAAGAAGAGTTAGCTGCTCAAGAAGCTGCTGTACAAAACCAACTTGCAATCGAGAAAGAGATTGCTAGAGTTAAACTTCAAGTTGAAGGCTATATTAAGAAAGAAGCTCAGCAAGTAAAAGCTGCTGCTGAGTTTGCTTTACAAATACCATCTTCAATACTTCATATTAACAGTAGAGATCTTGAAGCTAAAGCTACCTACAAAAGTGAAGTTGTTGAAACAATCAAATACCAGGAGGAGGTAGCTCACCTAACCATTGGTGAGTATAAGGTGTCAGTTAGAGAGCACATCGTATATGGTAAGTACAGCTACCGCGGATCTAGTAAAGGATATAAAATGTATGTGTCAGGTAAGGGTATTGATTACAAGACTGAGAATCGCGGTTATAAAAATACACAGAAAGTAGTTGAGTTAATTGAAGAGACTGTTGAAGCTATAAAAGCTCAAGAGTTGTACAAAAACAAACAACGCAACGCTGTTCAGAATGCTGTTGCTAATTTGACAGAGCAGTTTCCTAACGCTAAGATCAACTCCGGACGTGGTTGCAAGATTAATCCTTACAGCACTCCTTCTAATAGATACACTGAGTATGATGAAATTGTTGTTGTGCTTGAAAACGGAATCGAAGTAAAGTATCGAGTTTATGAGAATGGTGAGTTGTCTAGAACGGATCTTAGGTTTCCAAACTCCAATGCGACACAGTTGCTTTCTCAGTTAAATGAAATGAATTTTTCTTCCGTAACTGTTGCCTAATCGAATATAAGTCCTGACCTTTAGATATAAAAGAAAAAGAGATATGAAAAAAGAAGCAAAAGTAGAGTACGGCATCACAATCACGAAGCCATGGAGTAAAGAGATGTATGATCACAACGATGAAGTAGCTGAAGTAGTTAAAGATCAGGTGACTGATATGTGGCGTAATGCTTTGACACAATTAGAAGAGTCGTTAGAATTGCAAGACGAAGAAGGCTATGAAATCGCAATGCTAGATCTGGAGTGGAGTGAGTGTGCAACTAACGAGTTGCTAACGATACAAAGATCAGTTAACGGTTATGGGTTTGGAAATAATTACTCAATTGGCGATGTAGCAGAGCGAGTAGAGCAAGAGTTGATTGAAGCTCCATTGTATGTGTTAAACGAAATAGCTCAGGCATTAGAGTTGAAATTAGAGAAAGGTTTTATTGGTTTTAATAAGTAAGGGATATGATAAAGAGTTTGAAAGAGATGCCACGAGCAGCAAAGATTGAGATTGATTTAACTGGACCGCAAGGAAACGCGTTCTACTTACTAGGCTTAGCAAATAAACTATGCACTACTTATGAGCTTGATCCAGATATTGTTCGTAAAGAAATGACCTCAGGTGACTATGAAAAATTACTTGAAGTGTTTGATGGTTATTTTGGAGAGGTTGTTAATCTATATAGATAATGGCAAAGAAGGTAACACAAAAGGCTAAAGAGCCAGTTTACAATGAGGTAAACAAAAAAATCGCAGCTAGATTAGAAAAATATAATAAAGAAAAAAAGTAAGCTATGTCAAAAGAAAAAAACACAAGTAACGGAATTGGATTAGGAACTCTATTGTTCTTGATATTTTTAACATTGAAATTGGCTGAAATTGGTCCAGTGCAGTATTGGTCTTGGTGGTGGATTACATCTCCAATTTGGATTCCACTATTGGTAGGTATCAGCATCCTAGGAATTGTAGCTCTTATAGCTATAATAGCTCACAACTTAAATAAGTAGGTTTATCTCTCTTCCTACTATTTATATGAAAGGTTCTTGTAACGAGAGCCTTTCTTTTTATATGCATATGATAAAACTCAAACACATACTCCTAGAAGGAAAATTTGATGCTTACGCTCTTGAAATTTCTCGAGAAATTGTAAACGCGTTTAAGAATAAAAAGAACTTCAAGCAGGATTATGAAATAAATAGAGCAGGTGATTACGCTGAATTTGAATTGCAAGTTCGCTTCTTCAAACGCCCTAAACAAGACTACTCCCACTCGATTACTGGAGGTGGTGATATGCAAACTTTGGTGTTAGATATCGAGTATAATCCCTCTATGTTTCCAGCTGCAATGAATGATTTTGTTGCCGAAGTAAAGGAGACAGTTACCCACGAATTAGAGCATGTTGGACAACAAAACTTTGAGGATATGTTTGTTGTTGACAACGCAGATCACGATAATTATTTCGAATATTTGACGAGTAATGTTGAGGTACCTGCCTATGTAAAGGGGCTTATAAAAAGAGCAAAAACTAAGAGAATTTCTCTAGATGCTGCTATGGAAGAGTGGTATGTAGATAACAAATTAAACTTCGAACATCACCAAGTTGATTGGAAAAAAGTTAAGAAAATATGGGTAGATTGGACGCTTGCAAACAAAGATAAACTAAAAAAATTCAACTAATGATCAAGCTAAAATCACTAATTCCAGAGTCGTATTCAGACCAATTTAACAAGAATACTTGGGTTAATTTACCACGCAAAGCGGTGGAAGATTACGCCGATGATATCGCTGACCTAATAGCAAGTGCTTACGCTGGAAAGGGTGGTAATTTTGAGATCAAAACGGGTGATGATGTCCGTACTTCTGACTTAAATTTTTGGGTATCAAACGATGTTGATGCGGATCCTGATATGGATGTTGTAGTGGGAGGAAAGCAGACTCCAGCTGGAATTAAGATGACAGCAATGGGGCAAGATGGTAGTCCTAACGCGAAAAAGTCAGGTGTAACTCACATGATTAAGTTGATGAAAATGAGAGGCTTTTATGCTGAAATGGATAAAGATCTAGCTTCGAAACTAAGCCTGTCTTATATCAAGGATGAGGCTGATATTCGCAAAGTTCTTAACAAAGATATTAAAATGAATCCCGATGGAAGCTATGATAGACAGCTTACTGGAGGTCCAATAAAAACTAAAGTATTAGTAGGTATTCCAAAGATATGATTAGGTTAAAAAACATACTAGAAGAGCTTGAAATTGGGAAGGTCTTGTTTGGTGATCCTAACAAGGTTTATAGACTAGATAGATGGCAAAAGCTTGGTATTGAAAGGGAACCTAATACCGAAGATGAGGATCGTATTATTCGCTTATTACAAAGGTGGATCATTCAACCTCACCTAGGCAAGAATGATACAGAATTAGGTGAAAAGCTTAAGCAGCTGCTGCCACTCAAGAAGAAATTCTCAAGAGTACTTGATCCAATATCTGGACGTGATTTATATGAGGGTACTAGTCTATATAGAGGTACTGTGATTCCACTGAAGGACTTAATGAATATGACTGGCACATGGAGTGTCAATAATGGTGTTGGGTTTATTGGTGGTGCTCTTACAAATAGCGCACCTTATACGTGGAGTGCTATTGGTAGTGGATATAAAGGTTTTACCTCGTTTACTCCTGATGATTCTATAGCTGAGACGTTTGCTCAATCCTACGGAGCTGAGAATGGTATCATGCAAACAAAGCGTGACTACGATCGTTTTGTTGAAAAGATGGTTGCTGGTGAATACATGGGTATGGTACCAGTTGTACTGCAGATTCCTGACACCTATCCAACTGCATTAATTAACCCTCACCTAAGTGTATCTTTAACTGACATCTTTACAGAATATGAAGTGTTTGTATTAGGCGAGTCAATTAAGGTACCTAAAGTAAATTTAATTAACTGGGCTGATTACGCTAGAGCGTTTGATAATGCTGGTGTGGATCCTAAACAATACTTTAGAGGGCTATGATTAGATTGGGAGACATATTAAGCGAATTGGATCAGGAAGCTGTCTATCCTTTTAAGAAGGGTGAAGTGCAGTATGACGAAATTGAAGGGTCGCTATTGGCGGTAGATTACTTTTTTAGCACTCCACAAAACAAATACAAAGCAACGCTTTACTCTGGAGAACATTTACCAGAAGATAAGATATTTGCGTTGTCGTTTGGTGTTGATAAAGGTATGTTTAATGCACTAGATACGTCGCAAATGACAGGTGAAGGTAACGTAAGAGTGATCATTAAAACATTAGCCGATATTATAGAATCGTTTTTAAAAGATCATAAAAATGAGGTTAAGAGAGTTGATATAGAGGGTACAGATGAAAAACGTAGAAGAGTTTATAAAGCACTTTTTCCAAAGTACTTGTCACCTAGCACATTATCTAAAGTAAGGATACTATGATAAAACTAAAACACATAATAGTAGAAGCAAAGACAGGTTGTCCAATTGCAACGCAGGACATTCATGTTAATCTAAAAAACCGTCAATACGGTATCGATGAATACCACTATGGACCAGCCAACCCAGAGAAGCCAGGCAACTACTGGAAAGATGCAGCTAAGCGATGGAAGACCGACGAAGCGACCTCTAAAACAATGTTGTGTGGGAATTGTGCTGCCTTTGATGTTTCAGATAAGATGTATGATTGCATGACTAAGGGTATAGAAGGTGGTGAAGAAAACATAGATGCACTAGCTACAGTTGAGAAGGGTGATTTGGGTTATTGTAATTTTCTCCACTTCAAATGTGCAGGTACAAGAAGTTGTGCAGCATGGGTTACTGGCGGATCATTAGATGATAAAGATTTGACTAAGTAGAGCGATGTTAAACTATAAGATATCAAAACCAACTTATCACAATATTCAAATATCAAAACCACTACCTGACGACGTAGCTGAGCAAATATTATTAAACGGTACGTGTCATGTCGATCATGAAGGTTTTGACTTAAATGAAATTGAACAAGCATACCACAGACATAATGGTGTTTCCTTAGAGCACGATACGACGTGGTATAAGGATGGTGATGCTGCTCGAGGTGCTCATGGAATTATTCAACCATGGCTCACACAAACTGGTGATTCTGAGTTAATACTAGACCACAGTCAATTTGTTTTTAGATACCCAATATCGGGTGATGCAGCTGACCAAGTAAGGTCATATGCAAAACAGCGCCCAGAGTTGTTGAGAATATTAAGCGCTGAATTTAAGTGTGGATTAGACTTGTGTATTGATCATTTGTCGGCTGACAGTGTCCGGCCTGTAGTTCATATTGAATGGGATTATTTAGACGTATCAACAATGTTGACTGATGTGGAGTATGTAGAAACTGCACTACAGCATACTGATTGGAATGAAATAATATCCGTTATCAAGCGCTTCAATCGTTTATCAAAAAAATCATTAGACGCATTTCAACAAGCAGATTTTAGATCTATGCTGCTGTTTGGACGCAAGTCTTATATACTAATACCTACGTTGTAGTGTTTAGTTAAGAAACGGCTTAGGACCGTAATAGCTATGGCTATTTAGAACCACCCCAGTGTCGCTACCAGGGTGGTTTCTTTTATCTAGCAACTATTTATATACGATGGAAGTTCGTGGATTTATACACCCAGAATCAGCTTTTGCTACTATTTCTGAATGGGAACAGATTGCAAAAAGGTTTCTTGCTCTACAAAAGAAGGGTAAAGATACTAGAGGTGGTGTTCTAGATTTGGATCCAGAATTAGCAGCTTTAGTTCAGAGATGGTTTAGTTTTCTACTCTATGTTGAAACTCAACAATATGATCTCCTTACTCAAAAGAATGTATTAGATTTTATTGAGGATTTTGTTAATCACCGAGTGTGGGGAATGCGTAGAGAGTATGGACAATACTTTTATGACGATGCTACTGATGTAAGCTACATAAACGACATAAAGGTTGCTTTCTCTTACTCGCGAGGTGATATAGAGCCTTATGTTCTTTTAGATGACAACCTTGTTGCAAAGCTTTATGAAACTACAACTGAAAAGGTGGTGGTAAAGCATTGGACAACTAAGCAGGGTATGAAGAATATACAAGATAGTATTGACAATAATCACACCTATGCCATAAGCACGTTCACTAAGCAATGGAAGCCATTCTTTCGAAAAGAAAGTAATGTGTTATTGAAGTTGGAAGGTAACTTGCGAGGAGCGTTTAAGAGTGATGTAAAGAGCTTTGCAACTGACGCTGGTAATAGAGCAGTGAATATGTACAGGTTGGCTTATCCTGGTGAACGGACTAATTTATGTCTAAACGTAAGTGATTGCATAGGAGGAGCTACAGCTTTGTGGAATGAGTTTATTATAAAGCCTACAAAAATATTAGCATTTAAAGAGATACAAAAATATTAGTGTCATATGGTTATTTGGTTACTGGTTATGTTATACAAATACAAAACCTATAATTATTATGAAAAAGTTTTTCAGTCGTCTTTTTGACGACAACAACACAATCAATGAGAAGTCAGTAGTTGGTTTCATCGCATTTTTTATGATGGTAATCGCTCTAGGAGTGGATATCATTACTGGATTTTCAGGTAATCCTTTAGTTATTAATGAGTTCATTTTTGATGGATTTATGGTAATTGTTTTGGGTTCATTTGGAATTGCATCAGTAGATAAGTGGATTAATAAAAAAGATAAAAACGAAGAATAATGAGTTTAAAGAGTTTACAAGAGAGAGCAGGGGTTGCAGCAGATGGTGCATTTGGACCTGGAACTATGAAAGCAGGAATGGCGTTATTGAAACTAACTCCAGTCCGCGCAGCACACTTCTTTGCACAAACTTCACACGAAACGGGTGGGTTCAAGGCATTTAGTGAAAACCTTAACTATTCAGCACAAGGTTTGCAAGGTATATTTGGAAAGTATTTTCCAGGTACTTTGGAAGAGTCTTATGCTCGCCAACCTGAGAAGATCGCTAACCGAGTTTATGCAGACCGTATGGGTAATGGTAATGAAGCTTCTGGTGATGGCTGGAAGTATAGAGGTCGTGGTGCATTGCAGTTGACTGGAAAGGCTAACTATCAGGCATTTGCAAAATACCTAGGTACAGATGAAGTAGTTATTAATCCAGATTTAGTTGCTACAAAGTATGCTTTCGAATCAGCAATGTTCTTTTTCGAGCGTAACAAGCTTTGGGCAATCTGCGATAAAGGAATTAACGATGCAGCTATTCTTGAGCTAACAAAACGTATTAATGGTGGTACGCACGGTTTAGAAGATAGAAATACTAAAACAAAAAAATACTACGAATACGTAAAATAAAAGAACACATTATGTACGAAGAAAAAGAAGATGGTTGGGATGCAAACAATATTGTTGTACAGTTTATAGATAGATATAGTAGAGAGCCTGTTAATGATATTTATGCAAAAATTGATGTAAGCTTAGCAGCATACGATAAAGGAAGACTATTATACACATCTGACAGTTTAGGTTATACTAAATTCGTAACTGAAGGCGTGGGTTATGGACGTATAAATGTAACAGAGCTACTTGAACGTAACAGTAAACCAGCTCGAATATTTTCTGATTTATATAAAAAATACGAATTAGGATTAAACTTAACAATTTCAGTTGATTCAACAGATCAATATAGTGGTATTGCATGGTCAATTGATGTGATTAACATAATGTGGGGTGAAAGGCCGTTTGATTTTAAAAATATTGAATGGTTTAAAGATAATGACGCATTTGAGTTATCTCCAATTAGCGAACGTGTTGATAACATTAAGGATTTAAAAGTTCAAATTAAAGATACCCAATTAAAGTATCTAAGAATGAAAGCTCAATATGATGCTGAAGTTAGAAACAACGTTGACTTAAAGTTAGATGTATCTAATCCATGGGAGCCAAAAACTTTTAAGAATGTCTTAACCCGTATTTTAGAATTTCAAGCAGGAACATTGCTTCCTGCAATCGAATATGCTAAAGTAGCAGAATTAGACCAGATACAACAACGATTACAAATAGTACAAGATTTATTTGTTGTAATATTGCAAGAATACCCAAAAATTACAATTGATGATGGCGAAGGTATGCCATACGTGGGTGATAAATTCGAAATAATATAAAATATATAAAATAATGAATTATACAAGAGAACAAATTGAAACAGCTGTAAAAGCGAAAGGGTACGCTTGGTTTGAGGGTGCTAAGGATTTTGATGTTAATATAGTGGGAGTTAGAAACTCTGCAACTGGTCAAGTAGTTACTAACGTTTTTGATGATACAATTACCGTTTCCTATAAAGAAGGTGGGGAATGGAAGTTCAATCAATGGCCATGCACAACCGACCCTGGTAAAAAAGGAGTAAAGGAATACCATAACGCAGCTGGTGTTGCTCGTTTAGTTGAGGGTCAGTATAGAGGTTCACATACTCTAGGTTTACACCAAGGAAAGTATGAAGCTTTGAAACAACAAAAGCCAGTTAAAGTTTATCGTGATGCTAATCGTGATATGACTTACGATGAAGGTAAGATTGCTGAAGGTGTTTTTGGTATCAATATCCACAAAGCAGGTGCAGATTCTACTTATGTAGAAAACTGGTCTGAAGGATGTCAGGTATTTAAAAAAGCTGCAGACTTCGAAGCTTTCATGGTAATTGCACGAAAAGCAGCAGCTATCCACGGTAAGTCTTTTACTTATACTCTTATAGAGTCAGCTGATATTAAGTAATTAAAACACAAACGAGAAATGTCCTGCGGAAATGTGGGACATTCTTTTTGCTCTATATTTATAGTAAAAACAGATGGCAACAATAAGTAAAGTAGGTATTACAAATGGTGGTACATTAGAAGCTTCTCACATTACAAACATCATCGATGCATTGGATGGAACTAGTGCAACTGCAACAGTAATTGCTACTGGTTCGTTTAAGGGTACCTTAGATGGTACCGCGACAACTGCATCATATGTTGCTAATGCTGTTGCAGCAACCACTGCAGTAACTGCAACAACTTCTTCAACTGCTGCAATAACTAATACCACATCTGGAGGAGGTCCTTTTTATGTTACGTTCGTTGATGGTACTACGGGTAATAGAGCAACGCGAGTTGATTCAGGAGCACTAACCTTTAATGCTAATACAAATACGTTGACAACTACTGCATTTGCTGGTACTGCATCCTTTGCAACAACTGCATCCCTAGCTTTAACAGCATCTTATGCAGAAAATGCAGGTGGTGGCGGAGAGTATATGACTATACGTCTTTATACACAAAGGACAGATACAGCAACTGTAACCTACTACACTGGTGTTGGTGCAGATGCAACTTCTGTTAATCGTACTGGTATAATGTTACCATTTAACTGCGATATAGTTAGCGCTAGTGTATATACTAATGCAATTGGCGGTGCAAAATCTGGTACTACTAGTATTCTAACTCCCACCCTCTACTACAACGTAACAACTACACCAGCAGTTGCTGTTGCGTTTGGTACTCTTAATTTGCAAGCGTTTAATGATGGTGAATCTGAGGTAGTTGCTAAAAGTGCGGCAGCTGGTACTTGGTTAAGCCTTAGAGTAGATGAGGGTAACGACAGCACTTGCGAATATACAAT
>Ga0214163_1000396_pt1 | contig 20597 bp, 23 predicted proteins | sample LakMenepilimnion_2_FD_153001 | JGI IMG/M metagenome (GOLD analysis project Ga0214163, IMG submission 153001) | Freshwater microbial communities from Lake Mendota, WI - Practice 15JUN2010 epilimnion v4 | ecosystem: Environmental > Aquatic > Freshwater > Lake > Epilimnion/Euphotic zone | place... | reverse complement strand
CACGAGTTGGTGGCCCTTAGCGAGCCGATCCTTCACCAGTTTGACCCGCAAGGTTTGACAGGCATTATCTTGCTTGCTGAGAGTCATATTTCGATTCACACGTGGCCTGAGAAAGGCCAGGCAGCTGTGGACGTGTTTACCTGCGGCGGGCGGTCCTCGTCGGAGATTGCACAAACTTTTTGCATACACCTTGGGTGCCCTTCCTTCTCTATTCAGGAGATTGAACGATGACAAAAGCGAAAAAGCTTGTAAAAGAAGCTCTGAGGCACCCTGAGCTTCACACTCCCGGTGACCTTGCGTACATGCAACTGTGGCTGAACGAGCGTAAGCTCAGAAAAGCCGAGAGAAAAGGTCAGAGTGTGGATGAAGACTACGAAGATCTCACCACGGGCCTAGCTGCTTTGGGCCAGCACCAGCAGTCCGGCGAGGTGTCCCTTCCTTTGGAGCAAGTTGTCTCGAATTTGGATGTCACTCTGTAACCATGCGACAAGGCTGTTTACCTCCTCCTGCAATCACTAAACTTAAACACGGAACAAACAAAATGACAGTCACTTCTGATGAAAAGGGTCGGCTCAATAACTTTGCAATTGAGCCCCCGATGACTTCCGTAGACTCAAACTACCGACCAATGGTGGCCTGGGACACTTTTGGTGAAACGTTGAATGGGAGAGCGGCGATGATAGGAATAGTCGCTGCACTCGGGTCTTACGCAGTCACTGGGCAAGTTATACCAGGAATTTGGTGAGATCTTCACAAGAGATCGAGTGACCGCCTTCGGGATAACCGGGGGTGGTTTTTCTTTGGTTGAAACAAATTCGGAAGAGTTTACCTTTTTCGCGCTAAACTAAACTACTTCGTTCGAAACAAATGAACATCTTTGCTGTGCATGAAGACCCGCAAATCGCGGGAGCATCCCTGCCTGACAAGCTCGTCGTAAAAATGACGACTGAGAGCTTGCAGTTACTGGCACCTTGGGCGTTTAACACATTTGAGGTGAAAATCGAGAAGCCCGGACTCAATAGGCAACTGGCTCTCCTGGAGTCTGAAAAGTTGTTCTACGGGACGAAAGGTTTCGCTCACCACCCTTGTTCAAAGTGGCTGTACGAAACGCCAGCCAATGTTCACTGGGTCGTAGAGCACGCTTTCGGTATGGCTCAGGAGTACTGGGAACGATACAACAAACACCACGGTGCTTTGTTCGGCTTAGATGAAGTTCGGACCTTGCTCTACAAAAACTTCAACGCGGCGAGTTCGAGAGACCACTCACCGTTCGTTCAAGCTATGCCGGACCAGTACAAAGATCCAGCAAACCCGGTTCAAGCGTACCGAAATTACCTAATGGGTGAGAAAGGGTACGCTGTTTGGAAACACGGAAACCAACCCGAGTGGTGGAGCCATGAAAAACACAAACCTGCACGAGACAGATATCTCGCAGAAAAAGAACGCAAACGCTTAGAACGACTAAATGCCAAGCATCACTCAGTATCGAGAAGCCTACAAACTTAACGGGGAATTTGAATACCCTGAGTTTTTCAAAACTTATCAGAAAGCTCGCCTTTCTCTTTGGGGTCCTGAAGAAGCACAATTTGAAAGTGATGTTCGAGATTGGCAAAGTGCAACTCAGAGCGAACGTGAGATTGTGGGGGGTATTTTGCGTGGTTTCACCATTCTTGAGACACACATTGGGGACTACTGGTCAAAGATTCCGGAGTGGTTCCCTAAGCATGAGATTGCGGCAGTGGCTCGAACCTTTGCTTTCTCTGAAGTTGTTCACGCCGAAGCATATAATCTCTTATCGGACACCCTAGGTCTAGACGAATTTGAGGCTTTCCTTGGTGACCCCATAGCCCGTCAAAAGATTGGGTACTTTCTAGGAAAGAAAAACATTAAGGAGTCCCTCGCGGTATTCAGTGGCGCTGCCGAGGGTGTCTCGCTGTTTTCTTCCTTCGCAGTCCTTCTTTCCTTGAATCTCAACGGAAGGTACAGAGGGCTATCGCAAATTATTTCATGGTCAATTCAAGACGAGCAACAGCACAGCGATACCGGAATACAACTCTTTCGTGAGCTGATTAAGGAAGACCCTTTAACCCTGATTGAAGCAGAAGCGATTTTCCAAGGGTTTGACGCGGTACTCCGAAATGAGGACGCGTTCCTTAACCAGATCTTTGAAGGACGTACTCTCGACACCATTACTCTGCATGACACGAAGCATTATCTTCGCTGGCGAGCAAACGACAGGTTGAATAAGCTAGGAATATCTGTACCTATGTTCCACGTCGACATGGATTCTGCGAATAGGATTAAACAGTGGTTCGACCCTATTGCTGCAGGCGCGACAAGTACAGACGTTTTCGCTCAAGCAAAGTCGGGGGACGCCTACGTTGCAAAACCGACTCAGGATTTTTTGAGAGTTAACTTAAAGGATCTGGTTCTAGACTTGGTGTAATACGCTATAACCACATTCTTAACTCTTGAAATCACTATGAATACAGAACTTACTCACCCACATTGGATGAATGAAGAGGCCCTTCATACTCTCTCTAATGGCTACTTATTAGTAGGGGAGACTCCAAAAGATATGTTTAGCCGTCTAGCAAAAACGGCTTCAAAGATAAACGAAGATCCGACACTAGACGAAGACTTGTTCCACTGCCTTTGGTCCGGCTGGATTGGCGCAGCGAGTCCGGTGGCTTCCAACTTCGGTACATACCGTGGTCAGCCTATATCGTGCTTCTCTGTACACCCTTCAGATAGCATTTCCTCTATCTACTCTCACTTGAAAGAAGTAGCTCAACTGAGCAAAAGTGGGGGAGGAGTGGGCAACTACTTCGGGGAAATTCGCCCCGCAGGGTCGCCTATAACTGGGGGAGGAAAATCAATTGGTGCTGTGCCCTGGATGCAGCAATACGATATTTGTGCGAGAGTCGTGAGCCAAGGGGGAGTCAGGAGAGGATCATTCGCTTTTTACCTGCCTATTGATCACCCGGACGTTCCAGAACTGCTTCGTGCAAAGGATCACACAAAAGGAGACCCACGGACATGGGTAGACTCAAACATAGCACTCACCATATCCGATGAGTGGGTTGAGTCCATGATAAAGGGCGATAAACAAAAGCATGAGTTGTTCGCAGAGGTCTTGAGAACAAGAATGATCTCGGGGACCCCGTACCTAATCTTTATTGACAATGCTAATAACCAGAACCCGGATTGCTACAAAGAAAGGGGACTGACTGTAAAGACCAGTAATCTCTGCAGCGAAATCTTCCTTCACACTGACGAGAACCACTCATTCGTGTGCGTCCTCAGTAGCTTAAACCTGAGCCGCTACGACGAGTATAAGGATTGGAAGTCTCCTACTTCAGGCCGTACTGTTCCTCAAATTGGGATCCACTTCCTTGAGGCAGTCGTTAGCGAGTTCATACGCAAAGCCAAAGACAAGGTTGGCATGGGTAGGTCCGTTCGTTTCGCAGAGAAAAGCCGTGCCCTTGGCCTAGGGGTCATGGGACTTCACTCCCTCTATCAACTGCACGGTTTACCTGTGAAGTCACAAGGGGCGCGAGAGTTAAACGTCGAAACAACTCGATGGATGAAGGAGGAAGCAGTCAAAGCTTCGAAGGAGCTGGCCGAGCGGTTTGGGGAACCGGAATGGTGCAAGGGTACCGGAATGCGTCACACGCACTTAATCGCGATCGCACCAACCAAAACAAATAGTGTAATTTGCGGGGCAGGCACCGAAGGCATAGAGCCACGAGACCGAAACTATTACGTCGCCAAACAAGCTAAAGGCACATATGTTCGAAAGAATCAGTACCTTGAAAAAATCTTCTGCGACAGAGGAGTAGGTCCGGAAGTTTGGGATCAAATTCTAGTGGCCAAGGGAAGTGTTCAGGGCATTGAATGCTTGACTGAGCACGAAAAAGAAGTGTTTAGGACTGCAAGGGAAGTAGACCAGTTTGAGCTTATCAAGCAGGCTGCAGACCGGCAACCTTACGTGTGTCAGGGTCAATCGCTAAATCTGTTTCCAGACCCGAAGTCAGATGCCTCGTATATTACTCGTCTGCACCTGGCAGCATGGAAGATGAAGCTAAAGTCCCTTTATTACCTGAAGTCAAGCAGCCTTCTTACGAATAAAGAAGTTGTCCCTGCTTTGATTGTGACCCGTGAGGGTTGTCCATGGTGTGTGAAACTTAAGAACGAACTATCCATGGAGGGAGTTCGGTACGAAGAAATCACGAAAGCAGAAGCGGAAGAAAAAGGATTTTGGAACCCTGAGTGGACAACTGTACCACAATTATGGCTCTTCAAGAAACACATTGGGGGTTTTACCGACTACATAGCATACAAACAATCGAATAACACCGAGACGGTCAGCGCCCATGACGATTCAGACGGCGTTTACAACGAATGCAAAAGCTGCGAGGCTTAATATGGCAAAAAGACGCTACAGGCGCTACCCTGAGCTCACAAAAGAGCAACAGTGTTTGGTAAGAGACCACAAGTGGATCGCTGGACGACTCGCCTACGGTGCTAAGTGCTCAACGGGCGGGTACACCGGCTCTCTCACAAGAGAGGACCTTGAGTCAATAGCGAATTTCGCACTCTGCGTTGCTGCTACACGGTACGACCCCGACAAAAAAGTTCAGTTTAGCACCTTTGCTTGGAGAACCGCCAGAGGCTATATCCAGCACGCTTTGCGGGACTACTCCCGAATGGTGAAAACCCCGCGATGGGTTGCGACGTATAAGACCAAGGTAGACGAGCTACTGAAGCAAAAGAAGACTTACACCGAAATTGCGACAGAGTTGGGATTACCTGAATCGAAAGTAATTATGGTTGATATGACAAACCATAACTACCATGTTTCCTACGACTCTAACCCTGAAGATTGGACCACACGAGAGTTTATTTTTAACGACGACGATGTTAAGCCTTACGTGGCTTCTCCCGAACTTGTGAGTTCCATGAAAGAACTTTCAGAGTCCGAACTCAATACTGTTGTCAAGTATGCTGAGGAAAAAGACTTGTCGCCTGAAGAGAGAGAGTGGGCCGCAGATAAATTCTACAAATTGCAGGCAATTGCACATGGATTCACCGAGGACATTTAGCGTAACACCGCTTCCCCTGGAGATTGAGTTCCGCGCCCAATCTGTGCGAAAGAGACTCAAGGAGTTGTCTCGTGACGAACTCGAAGAGTTCCTGGCGGACTCCATTTTGCTTCTTTCACGGCTGTCTCACCAGACGCGGCAGCTTCGAGACTTTCTGGAAGAGCTGGAGGTTTATGTTGAGGGGTAAAATTGTGTAGGTATAGACTCTGTACAGTGCAAGGTTCCTTCTCGTCCGATGCCCTCCAGGCGTACAAAACACTGATTGCCGAACAGCACCCATCGGACTTTTCTGAGGGGGGAACGTACGACTTTACACGTTGTGTAAGGAAAGATGGCACTGTGTATGGGACGGCGGGGCAGTGTAGGAAGGGTACAGAGCAAGTTAAAGAGGGTGGTCCAGAGAAAAAAGTGCCAAGGGTAAAGGGGGAGAAGACAAAGACCGAAAGGACTAAGAAGACAGTAAAGCCAACACCACAGGGGAAACCCCTTCCCTCGGAACTCCATTCGTCACTCTCAAAACTCTCAGCGAAGCTGTTGAGTAAGAAAGCGGTACCGGACCCGTCAAAGGGGGCCGTAACGCAGGGAAAAATGCGTTTGACAGCCAAAGTCAAGGCGCTACCCGTTGAAGAACTGAAGAAGGTTCTAAATGACCCGAGGCTGAACGACAAACAGAGAGCGCAAGTAAACAAGCTGCTGGCCGAACGGCAACTTTTACCGGCGATCGCCAAAAAAGTTTCGGCTGTGTCACAACGAAAAGCGTCCGGGTTAGAACCCGGTGGGGGTCAGAGCGGCGGAGCAAAAGTAACGAAAAAAGAAGTTCTGGCCGACATCAAGAGCATTCTTGAAGAGAACCGGGGTCCAAGAGAGTCATCCAAGAAAGTGAACTCAGCTGGTTTAACCTACGAAGAAGAAATAGCCGCGATCATGGACTCTAAGATCGAAAAGAGCAACCATGTGAGACAGGGAGACCCGAAGTACGATGGTTGGAGTCGAACCTTTGGCGAAAAGGCTAAGATGCTAGGGTCGGGTATGTACGGCACTGCGATTCTAAGTCCGGACGGCGAAGTTGTTAAAAGAGGTATAATTAGCCGCACGGAGGCGGCTATCGTAGATAAAGTTGGTAAAGCCGACTTGGGGCCGAAGCTGATTGCTGCGGATATTGGCGGACCCGCTGGCCCCAAGGGAACGGGGGTAGACCTAAGGAACGGCCGTATCGCTATGTCAAAAGTTCAAGGGACCCCTCTAGGTATGAATCCGAGTAGAGATTCCAGTAAAGGGAACACCGACGCCTATTGGAAGGCTCGTGCAGATCTGCACAGGATGGGGGTCGCACACAATGATATGCATGGGGGCAATGTTTTGGTAGATGAGAAGGGTAAAGGGCGATTTGTTGATATGGGGCTGGCGCAAGACAATCCGAAAGCTGCTCTTGTGGAGGCACTAGGTGCCTTTCCGGGACCCAGAGGAAAAAGCGCAGACTCCACCTTTAAGAGTTGGGGTCCAGGTGGGAGCCTAATTGCAGATGTGGAAAGAAAGTATAACACTCCGAAACAAAAAGCAAACTACTTAGCATTTCTCGAAGAGGATGCCCCGCTAGCTTACAAAGCGTACACAAACAGAGAGAGAGCTATCGAGAAACTCCGAAGTTTTGGAATAGACGGTGAAGGCATGACTAAAGTTCTTACCACTAAAACTAGCACTCGCGACGAGAAGTATAAGGTGGGACCTTGGGCTAAACTAAGCGACAAGCAAGCGATGGAAGTGATCAACACACTCTACAAGGGTATCTAATGAAAGGGACTACAGGAAAAAACGACGCGCAGTATATCGCGCTCATGTCTCGTTACAAGGAAAGACGCGGCGAGCTTGGTGACGGCGCAAATCCGTACCTTGAAGCTGCAATGAAGCTGCGAGAGAAGGGGGATGTAAGTGAGGATGCGCTCTTAGGCGGGGCTTACCTCTAGCCCCACGGGTGGGATCCCCCTCTGTTCATACGGGTAAGTCCGCCTATAACAAAGAGAGTAGGCAGGGTAAAATATCTGTAAGTCCGGTTCACGTAAAATGTCGAAGCTTCCTGAAGATCACTCGATGTCGGCCCACAAAGACGAAGTGGGGCAAGTGATGCACCGGTGGAAGCACGGCGATCCGAAACCGTTGCATTCAGGACGAGGAAAGAAGGGGAAAGAAGGTAAGGTTGTTAAGTCTCAAGATCAGGCCATTGCAATAGCACTTTCAATGGCAGGAAAGTCGAAGGATCATGCAGAGCGGCTAACGTCGATGGGTTATTCCGAGGAGGTTGCTCAGGAGGTTGCTTCGATGCTTGGCGGTGCCTTGGACTTTGTAACTTGTGGACGTCCCGACGGTTCTTGCCAGGGGTAAGGTTGGACGGCTATTGGCCTTGTTGATAGGAAGGAAGTAGGGTAAAGTCACTTAAAGAGAATTACCATGACAAACGGTTCCTTTTCCGGTGAAGCCCTCTCAGCTTACGAAGCACTTGTTTCTCAAAGATACCCCCAGAACTTCTCTGAGGGAGAATCGTACGACTTCACTCGATGTGTAAAACCTGATGGTAGCGCATATGGGACGGCGGGACAATGCCGCAAGGGAATAGAGGTGGCCCTAACAAAAAGCCGTGGGTTAGGCCCAATGACGCCGGAACAACTGGAGCTAGCGAGAGAGGACGCTAAACGAAATATAAGCTGGAATAGTGACGCGGACGAGACCTTTAACAAGATTTACGCAAAGGCAGAGTCAGTGAAGCACTTGGGGGCAATTCATAAGGCGGTGATTAAAGCCATAGACAACGATGAAACCGATGTGAAAGAGGGCCACGCCTTAGCCATAAAGAAGGCTATGGCAGAAAGGCTTAAACTTGAGGGTAGAAGCGAGGCTGGGACCAAGGCAGCGAAAGAGCGTGAGGCTATGACCCCGGAAGAGAGAAAGAGAGACTCTTTCCGTAAAAGAGTAGAGTCGGGTATTAAGGGTGGAGTAGTTAGTGGAAGAATGCGATGAGTAGAACTCACCGCAAGAGCGGGAGTACCCTGGAGCACGGAACGCTAACTTCCACTCAGATTCAATCGAAAAAGAACTAGTAAGAATGAACGTCCCCGGATTTACAACCGAATCTCTAGCTGCCGTACAAGAAATGCTGTACGGCGAGTCTCCGTGGGAACAGCAGTTTTTGACGGGCAAGACCACAGAGAAGCTTCCGAGAGAGAACAAAACTACGCACGCCCAAAGTTTACAAGGCATGGACATTGATAGTCGTCCGGGGAAACAAAGAGGAAGTGAGGGTAAGCAAAAGGAGCAAAGTTCAGAGTCAATCTTCCCTGTTTCTATCTCGAAGGGAAACCCCCAGCAAGGCCCAAGATCGCGTAGCGATCTTAAAGGACTGGCAATGTTTGATGAGTTGGGGCAAAAGGGCAAGGAACTCTCGGCAAGCTACGAGGAAAACTGCCGTCCGAGGCCCCAGCCTCGAAGCACAGAGCAGCTTCAGGCCACCCAGCAAGCGCAGCAAGCGGCACAGCAGCAAGGTCAAACGTTCGACCAGCAGCCTCAGCAGCAAGTTCAAGAAATGGGGCGGCAAGGCGGCCAAGCTGAAAGGAAGCCAACATTGCCTGTTTGCAACGGGTAACTTCAACGAGTATAAACATGGTATCCGGTTCTTTTTCCTTTGAAGCTCTCCAAGCGTACGAAGCTCTCATCGCCGAGACGCACCCTTTGAACTTTTCCGATGGAGACACTCATGACTTCACTCGCTGTTTAAGACCGAACGGCACTATATATGGTAGCCGAGGAAAGTGTAAGCAGGGTACAGAAATTGGGGCGAAAGAGGAGAGTCAAGTAAAAGGAAAGCGTGGCCCTAAAGCAGGGGGAATGAGGCTCACCGAAAAAATAAAAGGGTTGGGAGCTGAAGACCTTAAGAAGGTTCTCCAGGACCCTCGCGTAACCCCAAAGCAAAGGGCAGTTTTAGAGGGTTTACTCAAGAGCAAAGGGGAGAAAGCTCCTGAAGGTCGGCTAGTGAAGCAGGGGACTGGGCGAGATAGGAAAACCAGCAGGGAAGAGCTGAGGAAAGCAGTCTCAGAAAACAACCCCAAGGTGCAGGATGAATACGATTGGGTTGGGTCAGGTCCCAAAGCAGTGGCGGAAATAAAAAGAAGTTACAGGATGATGCAAACCCTGGTTAAGTCGCCGGAGTTGGACACGGTTGCAAATAAGGCCCGATTGATTAATCTTCGACTGTTGATTTATCAGAAGGAAAAGGAGCTGAGAGAGAGGAGGCTGCCGGGTAGAGACCCGAAGACGTACGAAGCGGCACTGAGAGAGTCTCCTAAGTATGACAAGACTCCGGGAAGTAGCTCCCCGATAGACAAAGTAGTTCCAGAACTACCCTCATCCCCAACACTAGCCTCTTTGTACAAGAGGCAAGGGTTCAACGCCAAGCCCGAGCTTGTTGCAACGGTCGACGATTTACGAAAACGAAAGGACATTGTAACAAACTCTGACGGATCCCCTCTAATCTTCTATCGTGGTGTTACTTCCAAGGAATTTTCAGATCAATTCAAAGGGTTGGGGAGTGAGGGAGATACTCACTACCCTGGAAGGGGGGTACATGGTAACGGGTCTTACTCTGCAGGAGCGGCTCAAGACGACTCTCAAGGACTTCGAGGTGATAACGGTGGGGGCGAGGACAAAGCCATCAGAACCGCCACGGCTTATACAGGGAACCTTAAAAACGTATCATCCAAGATAACCGTCTTTGCCGTTCGTAAAGACGCAAATATAGTTCAATTCCAGGGTGAAACATTTTTTGAGAGAAGAACCGAAGCAATGAAGTGGGCTGAGAGGACTGTTAAGGACGCAAAGGAAAAAACCGGATACACCTATAGGGACCTAGGTGAAGCTGCAGCGGCACTAGGAATACACGCTTACACGATCCCCCAACACGGGGAGGACTATTTGGTTCTTCTCAACCGTGGAGCAATCATTGCCGCCATGGACTCACAAATCCCCGACGAAAACGAATGAACATCAACGACCCTACAATCAGCCGCATTCTCGCTGTTCTTATTCAACCGGTCCTTTTCGAGGATAGGCGCAAGTTCATCGAAGATGCCGAGAAAGCAACCAACATGGACTCCTTCATCAGGGGCATTAACAGGTACAAGACGGATACTGCTGAGACATAGGCCGGGGGAACCTTTCCTTGTGCTCTCAGGGACTCCTCTTACGGGGCCGAGGGTAAAACCTTAGTAACCAAGTAACTAAGTAACCAGGGAACAATGCCACAATTCACACCGGAAAAGTTTCTCGATTTCGTTCGACACCGTAGAAGCGACAACCCCAATCAAGAAGCTGCTTTCCTTGATTTCGCCAAGCAAGTTTTTGCAAAGCAACCCGAGCTACTCACTGACGAAGCAACGTGGGTGCGAAAATACCGCACACCCTACACTCCGCCCACTCAACCTGTGGCCCCCCCACCGAAGCAGTATGTTTCCAAGGAAACCCTAGCCTACGTGTGGCAATGCGCTCCTACCCTAATCACTGACTCCGAAGTGTCCGAGCTAAACAAGTGCCTCGGGGACTTCGGAATAACAACACCGCCCCGAATTCGCCATTTTCTCAGTCAAACAGCTCACGAGTCCGGCGGTGGCCGCTGGAAGAAAGAACTTGCTTCGGGGTGGGACTACGAAGGTAGGAGAGACCTGGGGAATACACAACCGGGCGATGGCCCCCGTTTCAAGGGTGCGGGCTACATACAATTGACAGGGCGTGCGAACTACCAAGACTTTGCTAATTTTACTAAAGACCCTCAGGTGATGCAAGGTGTGAACTACGTTGCGGATAATTACCCGTTCTCTTCGGCAGGATTCTGGTGGTTTAACAACGGAATGAATGCTCTTTGTGACAAAAACCCTTCTGTGGAGCAGGTTACCAGGAGAGTTAACGGCGGCTACAACGGTCTTGAAGACCGCAAAATGTACTACAATCGCACACTCCAAGTTGTTTGATTGTGCTTGCGGTAGAAGAACTAGGCTCTTTGCGCTCCCACTCCTTATTTGTATACGAATTCTGGCAAATGACGGACTATTTGTGACTGTGCGGAGCCCGAAACCAAAGGTCGCACCCTTGGAAATTTGCTGCTTCACGAAACGGATTCCCACACTAAGTACGTAGTTAACAAGGCAATGGAAGACTTTGACGAGACGAAAAGAACATACAACACGAAAGTCAGGGAACCGTGGAACCCTGTCATCAAAACATGCCTAGATGCAATAGACCGACACATGTCCTTGCATCTTAGAACGGGGTGCCCCCAGAACTTGCAACAAGCTGAGTTGCTAAGGGCGTACGTTGCTGGGTTGAAGGAGTGGGTGCGGTCCGAGGAGATTAAGAGTGGTTGCGGAGGGGGGAATCAAGGTGAGGGTAAACCGCCCCCTTTACGCCTGCGTAGCAAACAGGGTAAAATAGAGTATACACGGTAAATCGTATGCAAGGCTCCTTCTCTGACGAAGCACTCTCTACTTACGCTGAGATCCTCAGAGATACTCACGGGTTTTCCTTCTCTGAATGGAACTATGACTTCGTTCGCTGTGTAAAGCCTAACGGCGACGCGTACGGAACAGCAGGGCAATGCAGGAAAGGGACTCAAGCAGCTAAGCCAGATTCCGGGCAGCATCCCCCAAGAAAGTCTTCTTCACCGAGTCGTTCAACTGCAAAGGTGAGGGAGTTCAAGCCAGATACTAGTACAAAAGGTGAGAAAGCTCGACAGAAACTTTCTAGTCTCTTAGAAAAGTACACAAAGTCCGAACAAGACCACTACCGAAAGTTTGCGAAAGATCACAAACTTACTGCAGTGGAACTGGGATCCATTTTGCACTATAGCGAAAACGGATATATTGCCATGAACATCCTAATGCGTGGGAGAAAACCAACTGAAAAGGCGTATAAGGGCGTGGGAGGCGTAACGAGTGGACCTTTGATTGCAAACGAGGCGATCGTAGGCCTCCAGTCTGCAATGGCAAAACTCCCCAAACATAGCGGAGACCTTCAAAGAGGGATCCGAGTTCCCTACACAGATGTTGACAAGTACTTCAAAGTTGGAGGAATATATTCTGATCCTGCTGTCCAATCTTCATCAGCGAATAGGGCACGAAGTAATGAGTCTTATGGATCTGTTTTCGGTAACAGGGCGATTGAGTATAACAAAGCTACAGCAAAGGGTTCTTCAATAAACACCGCGCTTAATACAGTAGGAGTTACTTTGAAAATTTCGGGGGATCACGGGGGTGTGTACTTGGGAAAAGGTTCAGCGGCCAAATCGGAAGAGGAAGTTCTTATACCCCGTGGTCAGCCGTTCAAAGTGAAAAAAGTATCGAAAATGCCAATGCATGTTATTGTTGAGCTTGAAGCGGTATAACTGGCTTTACGTTTCACTAGCTTTATTAGGCGGTTAACCGCCCCTTTACGCCTGCGAAGCAAACAGGGTAAAATAAGGCATACACGGTAAATCGTATGCAAGGCTCATTCACCCCTGACTCCGCCGAAAAGTTTCTCGCTCTGATGCGTGAAGCAGGCTACGAAACGTCAGACCTTGCGGACACAGGGAAGTTTCAAAACTTTTCCGAGGGAGTTAAGAGTCGCGGAGAGCAGCAATTTGTTGCAAAATCCGGTGAGGCTCGCGGAGAATACATAGAGAACTATGACTACACTCGCTGCGTCCGCCCCAATGGCACCGCATACGGTACCGGAGGGACCTGCCGCAAGGGCACCCCTGAAGAGAAGGGAGAGAACGATGCAATCGGCCAACTTGCGAGTATGCTCCCGAAAGGATCAAAAATTGTGGAAAGCTCTGGGCGAACTCAAACGGTGGGTGCAAAGGGCAAAGTCAAAGCGGCTCTAACCGGTGAGCACTGGGCTGTAATTAACGAGAAAATGAAAGAGGTAGGAGAGAAGCTAAGCCGCCAGGAGGGGTTGCTGAAGCGCATGTCAGACTCACCGAAGTTTGATGACTTAAGGAAAACCACACAGGATAAGATTGAAAAGTTGAGCAGTACCTATAAAAAGCTCAATCAGACGAAGATGCAAATTCGGGATTCCCTGGAGAAAGAAAGGACAGAAACGGGTAGAATTAGACCCCTTGTACCAGAGAACCTGACTCCGAACGGGGTCACGAAGTTTCCGAGCAAGGCCCGAATTTCTCAGGCTGCGGACCCCTCTCCAAGCAAGGGGGCGACGTCGGACAAGAAGAAGAGGGGGGCGAAGCCCGGTGGAATGCGGGTTACTGAAAAGATTAAGGCCCTAGGGGCTAAGGACCTTGAGAAAGTTCTGAGCGACCCCAGGTTGAACGACAGGCAAAGGGAACAGCTGAATAAGTTGTTGAAGGAGAAGCAGGGGGAGGGGTTAAAGGGACCTCAAGCGGCAACTTCCAAGGGGGGTACATTACCACACTCAGTTGCAATGGCAAGAAGAACTGAAGCTATGTTCAAAAGGGGCGAACAGATAGGCGCTAAAGCACAAAACTACTTTAGAGACCGTGGTGCGCTTCAGGCACCTTTGGGGAGCAGGTTATCCAACGCAGAAGGGCGAGCAGGGCGAGTTGTGTACGCTAACAGAAATCGACTAGCCCAAATACGGATGCGACGTGTTAACGATGCAATGGACGATCGGAGCCCTGGAGGGGCGAAGAAAGACACGATGGTCGGGGACTCCTCTCCCGCCAAGATAGCGGCGAAAGAAGGTCAAAGGCGCCAGGAACTTGCACAGAAGAGGGAGTTAAGGGGGCAGGAACTGGGTAACGCAATGGTTCTTAACGCGAACATTACCGAGCGTGTAAGGGCGAATTACGGAGGCACCCTGGCGACGAAAAAAGCCAGAGCTGAGCTGCAAGCGGCACTCGACAAAGAGGGTGCGCTCAACCGTGATGAAATTTCAAGGATGCTTAAGGCGGATAGGGCGGAGAGACGCTGAGCAATAACGTCCCTAAAGGGGATCACGACTTCGTTTGCTGTACAAGCCTTTGAATAAGAACCAGTGAAAGGCGGTTAACCGCCCCCAAACCACCGGTTTAGACCCTTGTTTCTGCTCGGCAGAAACGGTATAATTGGTTCATGAAAGCCACATTCGTGGGAACCCATTCATGAAAAGCACCCTCTCCCTGTCCCCTCAGCAGCAAGCCGCCAAGGGGTGGGTTCGAACCGGATCCGGAAACCTCATCGTAAGGTCCGTAGCAGGCTCCGGAAAGACTACCCTGCTGGTGGAAATGCTCCCCGAGACAGAAGGGGAAGTGGCGTTCTGTGCGTACAACAAGGCAATTTCTGAAGAGATTGCTCAGCGTGTAGCACCTTTGGGACTGCAGAGCCGAGTGCGGACCGGGACGTGTCACTCGTTCGGCTTCGCTGCGCTGCGAGCCGCGTACAAAAACATCAAGGTTGACGGGAAGAAACTAGGAAACATTGCGGAGGACACGATAGAAAACTGGGGACTTCGTCGGTTTTGCGTCGCCACAGCGGCAATGGCCAAGCAACTTGGCTACCAAATTGACCCTGCGTTCAGTTGGGATGCGATGGTGAACCACTTTTCTCTCGGAGACTTGCTCCCTGAAGACGCCTCTTACGACGATGCCATTCGTGAAACGGTGAAACTGGTGCGCAAAAGCAACTCCATGCTGAGCAAAGTCGTGGACTTTGACGACATGATTTATGGACCTCTGGTAAAGAACCTTCCATTTCGTCAGTACGACTGGTGCTTTCTAGACGAGGCGCAAGACGCGAACTTCGTCCGTCGAGCAATGATGAAGAAAATGCTGAAGCCGAGTGGGCGTTTTGTTGCCGTGGGTGACGAACACCAGGCGATCTACGGATTCACCGGGGCTGACCATGCCTCCCTAGAGAACATTGCAACGGAGTTTCAAGCCACAGAGCTTCCACTCACTGTCACCTACCGCTGCCCTAAGAAGATTGTAGCAAAGGCCCAGGAGTGGGTCAGCCACATTGAGGCACACGAAAGTGCTCCAGAGGGAGTTGTGGATAGCACGACCGTCAAAAAAGCCATAGGCAAAGGGGAATTTGGTGCGTCGGACGCCATACTGTGCCGCACCACAAAGCCCCTTATTGAACTCGCCTACAAACTGCTGCGTGAGGGCACAGCTTGCAGAGTCGAAGGGCGGGCCATCGGGGAAGGCCTAATCAAGCTGGCAAAGCGATGGAAAAAAGTTACCACGGTTGCTCAGCTTGAAGAGAGGCTGGAGCAGTGGGAAGGTGCCGAAATGACCAAAGCCCAGGCGAAGGGCAACAACGACCGCTGCTCCACGGTAGAGGACCAGGTGGGGACGCTTCGTGTTCTGATTGAAAACTGCGATCCTGGCGACTCGATTGAGGTTCTTGTGAACAACATTCGAGAGCTTTTCTCGGACAGCGAAGGAAACCAGAGAAAGGTCCTCACACTGTCTACCATTCACCGAGCCAAGGGGCGAGAGTGGGACCGCGTGTTTGCACTGGACATGGACCGCCTGAGCCCGAGCCGCTGGGCGAAGAAGCCGTGGGAGTTTGCTCAGGAAAGCAATCTGTGCTATGTACAGGTTACTCGGGCGAAGAAGCATCTAACACTGCTTTCATCCGTCTGACTGCCGAGGGTAAAATTTGGTAGATGTCTTTGTACAGATGGGCGGTTACTTCTCAGATATTGCACTAGACTCCTACCGGAGTCTTGTGATTGAACTGCAAGGTGCGGATTTCGCTGAGGGGGGAACCTATGACTTTACACGCTGTGTGAAACCGGACGGTACTGTGTATGGGACGGCGGGGCAGTGTAGGAAGGGTACGGAAGAGGCCAAGGTTGAAGCCCCCCCGAAGGTTCGAGGAATGCGCGTGGGGAAGACGGTTAAGAGCCTTTCCGTCGGGGACCTGGAAAAGCTTCTAGGTGATCCGAGAGTAAAGCCTCACCAGGCCGCCAAGATTCAAAAGCTAATTGACGATAAGAAAGGCTCAGAGACTTCCCCCAAGCCCAAAGCCGAAACCAAGCCCAAGGTGGCGGAGAAGCCAAAGGCTGAGGCTAAGAAGGCAAGCGACCCGGTGAAAGACGCAGATCGGGAGCAGTACAATGCCCTTCTAGAAAAGTCAAGGAAGGCAGCGGGAATTTCGTCCAGAATAAAGAGTGACATTGAAAAGGAGACCGGGAAGGCAGTTTCCCCTACAAGTCCCAACTGGAAGGAGTACACAACTCGGCTCAAGGCAGAGAAGTTGACTCCGAAGAAAGTATCTGACCTTAGTGTCGCTGTCCGAAACTTCAGAAAAGCGGAGGGAAGGGGTTGGCTAGATAAGGAACTTCAGGCTGCGGATGTTGCAAAGAATAACGCTGCTTGGAAGTCTATACCCCGAGACGAAAGGAAGGCAGCGATTCAAGCTCGGGTCGAGAGAAGTGCGAAAAGGGAGAAGTCCCTGTTTGAGTTGTCAATCGAGATCAAAGATTGGGGGAGGTTTATTAAGTCTACACCTGAACTTAACACACCCGAAAACAGAACGGCAATGATAGCCATGAGGGCTCTTCGGGCCAAACTTTTCATGGGTGAAAAGTCCGAAAGAGAGGCGAAAGCAAAAGCCTACCAAAAGCTCGTTGAGGGGTCTCCGAAATACAAAGAAGTACCGGGGAGTACAAAGCCGATTCGGAAAATGAGCACCGAGGAAATTGTGAAAGAACTCCGAAAGGCGGAAAATGACTATGTGACCAGGGCTCAGGACTTTGATAAAAGGGGGAAGACCTTTGAAGCAAACTTAGAGAGAAGGAAGGCAAACGACGCAGACTACTTCGCAGGCAAATACTTGCGTGGACTTTCCAGAAACCCTCCTTTAGACTTCATATATAGGCTGCAGGGTTACGATGCACGCCCCGAAGTCGTGTCGAGCCGGAAAGACCTAGAGAACCGAGACGACTTAGTGAAGGGGAACGATGGCAAAGCTCTCGTTCTCTGGAGAGGCGTCACTTCGGTGGAATTTGCAGATCAGTTTAAGGGTGCGGGTCCGAGGGGCGATGTTCACTACCCCGGAAGCGGAATATACGGGAACGGAACCTACGCAGCGTCTGAGTCCCCCGGAACTTCTAATAGGCGCTCCGCCTTAAAAGAAGCCGAGTCCTATACTGGATGGGGAGATGAGAACAAGGATAGAAGAATTACGGCTTTTGGTATACGAAAAGACGCCAACATCCTTCAGTTTGAAGGCAAGGACTGGGTGGAAAGGGGAGGCAAGTTTAATGATTGGAAGAAAGGGGTGATAAAGAAAGCGGAAGATGAGACGGGCAGGGTATTTCACGACATCGGGGAGGCTGCCGCTGCCTTGGGTGTTCACGCTTACAGAGTGCCACAAGGTCGGGACGAAGACTTCTGGGTCATCCTTAACCGAGGTGCTCTCGTAGTCGCTGCCGATCCACAAATGGAAGATTACTAAAATGAACATCAAAGACCCAATGAATTGCCGAGTCCTTTCTATCCTAATCCAGGATGTTTCCGGGGATGACAGAGACCAGTTTATTGAAGACGCGAAAAGTGCCACAGACATGAAAAGCTTTATGAACGGGATGCCAAAGTACAGGAGGATTTCTTCTCAAGTCTCTCCTTAACTCTGCAGTAAAGTTTTCGCCAGCAAAGTTTTGGAACCAACGTTTACCGTTCTTTACGTATCCTATAATACCTGTGTCGCGGTTGATTCTTTCATCCGCCTTGCCGCACCGGGACTAGGCAAGTCAAATCCGTCCCTCATACTGCCTCACCTTAGGGTAGTGAGGGTTTTGTAACAGATCTTTCCCTAAGATCACTTACTTAATCATGCTAAATGGCTAGTTCAGTTTTACAACGTCCTCAGAGTAATCTTTGGGAGCGTTTCAATGGTTGGGTCACATCGACTAACAACCGTATTTTCATCGGCAACTTTGGAGTCTTAATGATTCCGTGTCTCTCTGTCGCTGCAATCGTTTTTGTTCTTGCCATCATCGCGGCCCCGCCAGTCGATCTGGATGGTATTAGGGAGCCCCTCTCAGGGTCTCTAATGTACGGGAATAATATAATTTCCGCTGCAGTGGTTCCAAGTTCTAATGCGATTGGATTGCACTTTTACCCGCTATATGAAGCCCAGTCTCTTGAAGAATGGTTATACAATGGGGGCGAATACCAGATGATTGTGTTTCACTTTCTGATTGGTATAGCTTGCTATGCTGGCCGTCAGTGGGAACTTTCATACTACCTGGGTATGCGCCCCTGGATTTTTGTGGCTTACCTGGCCCCTGTGTCAGCCGCTTTCGCAGTGTTTCTGATCTATCCCGTGGGACAGGGTAGTTTCTCTGACGCAATGCCTTTGGGCATAAGTGGAACTTTTAACTACCAAATTGTGTTCCAAGCGGAACATAATATACTAATGAACCCCCTGCATATGCTAGGAGTCGCTGGCGTGTTTGGTGGTGCTTTGTTTAGCGCTATGCATGGGAGTTTAGTAACCAGCTCTCTCGTTCGGGAGACCACTGAAAACGAGTCTCATAACAATGGGTACAAGTTTGGTCAAGACCAGGAGACGTACAATATTGTTGCAGCTCACTCCTACTTCGGACGACTCATCTTCCAGTACGCATCCTTCAACAACAGCCGCAGCCTGCACTTTCTTCTGGCGGCGTTCCCTGTGGTTGGAATTTGGTGTGCTTCGATGGGTATTGCGGTCTCCGCAACCAACTTAAACGGCCTGAACTTTAACCAATCTGTCCTCGATCACACAGGAAAAGTTATTCCCACTTGGGCAGACATCCTCAATCGGGCTGACCTTGGGATCGAAACAATTCACGAAAAAAATAGCCATCAATTTCCCCTGGATTTGGCCTCGGCTAGCACAACTCCTGTTGCCTTGATTGCTCCGGCAATCGGCTGAGTTTACTTTTTGGCCTCTGCGGTATAACAACCGTGGGGTCTTTTTGTATGTCATTTCAAACTGGGGATAATAATTACAGCCGGACAAATGGACCCTGGAATAGAGGTGCCAGAGACTGGAAGAAAGAGATATGCGAGGTTGCCGCACAACTCGAAATGTGTGTTGTGCTGCCTGAGAAGCTGACCGCCCATGCGCCCCTTCGCTGTTCGTGTCCCCACGGCAATGTATTCAACTCCAGAGTTCACTTATTCGTACAAAGGACCTATTGCTGTCGATCCTCGGCGTCTAAAGCACACGACCCTGAGCAAAAACGGAAAGCTGCAAACGCAAGGTGGATTAGTCCACTTGCTGGAAACCCCCCTCAAATGGTCGAGTCAAACTTAAGAAGAAGTGCGACCATAACTCAAACAATCAAAGAAAAGAAAGAGCAGGGATGGATAAATCCGGGGTGGGGTCGAAAACCTTCTAATGCCGAATGTCTTCTTCCCGGCACCCTGTACCTAGTCCGCTACCTTGACGAGTCCGGCACTCACTTCAAAATCGGCATTACTAAGCGCACGCTAAAAGAACGGCTAGGCGACAGCCTAGTATCAATAATCCACATCCACCACGCCACCCTCGGAGAATGCTTCGACCTTGAACAGTCCCTACTCAAATGGGCTCGCTCCCATGGCTATCGCTATTCCTCGCCAACCACAACCGAATTACTCCACCCTGCTAGCATAGACCACATTCTCAGCGAATTGCGAAGCAATTTCGGGTAAATTACTTAGAGGACGGCATGTATATGCAAGGCAACTTCTCAAACACAGCTCTTGAACACTACCAAGAAGTGGCGAAAGAAAAACTTGTAGATTCCCTTTACGGGTCAAGCTATGATTTCACTCGCTGTGTTCGCCCCAACGGCACGGCCTACGGCACAGCGGGAACTTGCCGAAAGGGTGTAGAAGCCGCTCTCGAAGTCGAGCCCGCACCCGAAATTACCAAGAAGCCGAGATCCAAAGCACCAAGTAAAGCACTCTTGAAGAGTTTGCCTGCGGAGCTAAGGGCCAGGGCCGAGAAGTTGGTTGCTGCGTACGAAGAACTGGCCGAGCTAAAGGGACAGAATTTGCCTTCGGGTGAGAACTGGCGCATAGACGAAGCAAATAAGAAAGTTGGAAACGCACTCAAGGATGCCTTTGAGATGGCCGACACCATGAGACTAAGGCCCAAAATGGAAGCCATCGAGTGGTTGGGATTTGCCAGCTCACGCACACAAACTGAGCTAAGGGACACAATTAACAGGAACTCCTACGACCTGAGAACACTGAGGGAGTATAACCCTGAGAAGAAAGACGAGCTGAAAGCACTCGAAAGAAAGACACTTACGCTTGTTGATAACGTAAAAGACCCGGTGGCCAAGGCCCAACTTCTCTTCGAGACGAGTAAAGCATCCGGAAAGCTAAAGGTTAGCAAAGCAGGTAGCCTAACGGACACACTCAGGAAAGGAAACGCTTTCCTTAAGGAGTACGACGAAGGGTTACGATCAACTGTAAGCATCCTTCGCAAAGCAAACGCTCTTGAAAAGCAACTACGTGAGCTGAGT
>Ga0214163_1000395_pt1 | contig 20680 bp, 39 predicted proteins | sample LakMenepilimnion_2_FD_153001 | JGI IMG/M metagenome (GOLD analysis project Ga0214163, IMG submission 153001) | Freshwater microbial communities from Lake Mendota, WI - Practice 15JUN2010 epilimnion v4 | ecosystem: Environmental > Aquatic > Freshwater > Lake > Epilimnion/Euphotic zone | place... | reverse complement strand
ACCTGCTACTCCTCCTGATCCTGTTTGTATAATCATATGAATTATATGTAATAGTCATTAAAATGTTTATTGAACAATTTGGATAATTTGGTTGGAAACTTGGTTATGCTTACATACTGGAAGTTATTTTAATAAATTCAAACACTAATATATATAGATATGTGGGAAAGATTTACAATTACGATGAAGATTGCTTCGTTATCTAATAAGATAAAGTCAATGGAGAATGATATAATAAATTACAGGCAGGATATGGAATTAATTAATAATTTATATTACTGTGGTCGTGGTGATGTAGATACTTATATAGTTGAGTGGTCTCAGGCGATTCATTTTAAGATTTTGGCTTGTAGTCGTTTGAAATTGAGGTATGAGCGTCATATGGATAAGTTAAATGGTGTGGTGGGAAAATCCTAGGAAAATTTTTTTCTGAAGCCGTCAAAATTTTTTTAAAGCAAAACATCAGAATAAATAAAAATATAATATAAGATATGAAATGGTTAGTGAATTTATTTAAGAAGAAGGTAAGATTAAAGATAGGTGATAAGGTTATCTCTAATGACAATGTATATGGTAAAACTGCCCAATGTGAGATAACAAAGATATATGATAGGGTTTCTTCTGGTGGTAAAATTAAGTATTGTCGACTAGAGTTTGAATATTATGGATTTAGTAGGGTAATTAATGTTACTTATAAGTCTTGTAAAAAAGTCAACCTTATTGGTTGATTTTTTGTTTTTAAATAGATTTTTCTTATATTTGTGCCATGACGAAGTATTACTTAGAGGTGGTAAAATGGGGCATTAGTATCTGTTTAGATACGGATGTTCGTTATTATCATGAGTTTGAGATAGGAGATATCATTAACATTCATATGTATTCTGATAAAGGACCTAAGGTGGTGTTTGGTGGTCGGGTTGAATATGATGCTGAATTTACAATAGATTGGGGTAAAGGTTATAGTGATAAGTTATCTGTTATTACTGGTATAAGTAAGGGTTATTTAGTGGATATAACTAAAGGTGTTGAACGTCAGGAAAAGTTAAATCAGTTGGGTATATGAATTCAGTAGTAAGAGATTATCTTCAAGATGGTATGATTTGGTCTGATAAGAAATCAGAACCTCAGGTGGTTATTAAATCAGTTTATAAGTTTGGTGACCAGTATAAAGTTGAGTATAGTGTTTTTGTTAAGGATAAAAGAGGTATTACGCCTCATATGGAGAATATAACTTGTACTATACATGTAGAGAATTTACTACCTTATATGAGGGATAATAAGTTAAATGAATTAGGAATATGACATTAGAAGAATTAAAGTCGTTAAGAGGAGGTGAAGTAGTTGTTCTTACTAAGGTAGATGAAAGAATTACAGAGTATCACAACTTTCAGATTGGTGATGAAATGGTGTTTTCTCAATTTGGTAATGATGGTGTGGTGGATTTTTTTAGAAAGTCAATTATAATTTCACATTTCTCTTATGAGATATGTCATTATATAGAAAGAAAGATTGTTTTAGAAAGAGATAAAAAATTAAATAATTTAGGAATATGAATGCTAGAGAAGAGTTTATAAAACATATTGATACTAGAAAGGTACTTTGTGCTAAAATACAAAAAGGTGATGATTATGATGATCATCCATCGGTATTTAATCTAACTACTGGTTGGGATTCAGAAGATTGGAGTAAATTCTTATCTGGTATAGATTTTGAGTATGATTCTGGTTATGGTGGTCAGAATTTATTTGGTACTATTTGGTACGCAGATGGTACTTGGTCTGATCGTGGTGAGTATGACGGTAGTGAATGGTGGGATTATCATACTTGTCCAAATATACCGGCAGAGTTAGATCGTAAAGATAAAGTTCGCGAACAAAAATTAAATCAATTATTATGAATTGGATGGATGAATTAGCAGATGAAACGTTTGATAAGGCGTTCAAAGCCGCAATGAAGGAAATGAGAAATGAATTTAGAAAAGATAAGATTAAAAGTTTATTTAATTTATAATGGGATATATTAAAGAATATAAAGATTATAAGATTTATCGTAGTTCGTGGTGGAGATTCTGGGAGATTGATGTTTTAGAGTTTCAATTACCAACACGATACGAAGATGCTTATCAAGAAGTTGAGAAGAAGTTAATCAATGGCACATCTTATTCTATTGAGTTAATGTCGTGGGTGATTGAGGATGTTCGTGAGCAGTTAGTTACTAGGATTGTAACTTATGAGAAATTGGCTAAGAAGTCAAAGAAATTAAGTGTTAAGTTTCACACAAGAGATTCTGGTCAATACTACACGGATGGTATGGACTTTTATCTTAGAGGTGAAGAGATTTACTTTGATTTTGATAATGCGATTAAACGTGAGAAGTTGCTAAGTAAGTTAGGTATATGATAGTTAGATGTAAATCAGATAATGACTCAGTTGGTAAACTTAAAGGTTTGACTATTGATAAATCATATCCAGTTACTGGTATTGATAACATAGGGTATAGAATAATTGACAATGAATCAAGAAACTTTTGGTATACAAAAGATCTGTTTTATCCAATAGATGAAGAAAGAAATGATAAGTTAAATCAAATATTATCCTTATCTTTGTAGAAAGTGTTTTAGTATGGAGCCTCATGAATTAATTAGAAAAATAGACGACAGATTTCTTTATAAGATATCTGAGGGTTGTTCGCTTGAGGAATTGATTGAGCACTTTACTGGTATTTCTGAAAGTTGTCAGAAGCGCAGTACTTTTATTAAAGTTCGTTTGAAGTATTTGGTTACTAATTGGAAACTTATTGATCCAAATAAAAGAATGAATACACTTTATGTTATCTTTATAAATAAGAGATTAAAAGATTTGAAGTGGTTGGTTGATAATAAGCATCGTTTTTCAAACTTAGAAGGTGAGAAGTTATATAAATTATTAAGACTTAAAGATATTTTAGATAACAAGTGAAAGAAGAAAAGTTAGGAGTATGAATTTTTATGAAGTAGGTTACACAACTTGGGAGGAATGTCCTCAGATTATATTATCTCATGACGAGGTTTATACAAAAGAGGAGTTCAATGAGATTCTTTTAGATTCTTATGTTGAAGTAAATAAAAAACAAGAGAAAAGTCACAATGAATGGTATCTTGGTGAATGGCAATCAGAAGAGAATAAAGAAAGAAGAGAAGAATTAGGTGAAGATTACTATGCTTACAAACCAAGAGTTAGTAGTTTATATAGCGGTGTTATAGATTATTTAGTCGATGAAAAAGGATTTAAGAACTTAGACATAGTTGCTAGTTTTAGTCCAAGTGATAACTATGATTTAGTACCAAGAAAAGATGAAGAACTTGGAGATACGGAATATATTGATGATGCTCTTGCTTTATTAAGACAACGATTTAACACGATTGAGCCTCGTGATAAAAAGATAGATGATATACTAAAAAATAAATTTTTATTTTAGGAAGTTAAGTTGTACCTTTGAGTTATTAACAATTAAAAAAATATAAATATGAGCTATCAAGAACAATTACAAGAGATTAAAGAAAAAGCAGTTAAAGCACTAAAAGTAGTTCTCAACTACTCGCTGATAATCTTAGGAATGTCAGTGTTTTTCACCCTAGGTTATTACTACAAAGACATTAAGTCTTATTCAAAGAAGTCAACACCTACTTACATTAAACGAAGTGAAGTCACCATCGCAATTGACGAGAACTCAAACTTTATGATCATCGCAAAGAATGATGGTACATATACTTTAATGGAGGATAGTATCGGAAGAGCAATCTTTGATATCTACGCTAAAAACATTTGGAGCCAACATCAGCCATCTACTACTCCAGTAACCCCTAAATAAATATAGCCTATGACAATTAAAAGAACGTTAATACTGATTACATTATTGATTATTACGGGTGTTTTAACCTGTGGGTTTCTATTACAAAATCAAGAAGAAAAGTTTGAAATGAAGATTGCTTCATTGGGAGATTCTTCAAACTCACCGGCTTGTTTACAAATGTTTAATCTAATAGAGAAAAAGTCAGAAGAGAATGATATTCCCAAATACATTCTTTATAATGTGGCTTGGTTAGAAACAAGATATTGTGGACCTTTTGATTGGTCATATAATCCTTATCAAACTTCAAGTGCTGGTGCTCAAGGTCCCATGCAAATTATAACAAGATATGCTCATACTCACGCAGGGCATCAAGTTACAGATAAAGAGTTAAGAACTGATTTAGAATTAAACATTGATGTTAGTTGCTCTATGTTAAAAAAGTTATATAAACAATATGGTCGTTGGGATATTGTATTAGGATATTATAACACTGGGTACCCTCAAGTCAATGATTATGCTTCATATGGTGTGAGTAATAAGAATTATAAATCTAAATGGATTAAACCAGACTTTTAAAGTTGGTTAATAAAGTTATCAATTATTATATGGGTTGTTGTTAAGTCTTCTGGATGAAATAACAACCCATATCTTTTTAAGTGGTCATTAGATATACCAGCAATCTTACCATCTAATTCAGCAATCTTAGTAAATCCTTGAGGAACTTCGGCTGGGTAATCGTGAAAACAAAAAGAAACTTCAGTTGAGTTTAAATCAATATCATTGAATAAAAAGTGAGAAACATCAAAGTTGTCTAAATAAAATTCTCCTTTTGTTTCTGGACCAGATAATATTTCTACACCATAAAACTTAGCCATTGATTGATAACCAAAACACATTGCCAGTATTGGAAATTTGAAGTCTTGTAAGGCTTTATAACTAATAACATTTGAATCTTCGTTAACTCTGTAGTCAGATCCGGTTGAGATAGCACCAACTATATTATGAGATTTACAATAATTTGTAATTTCATTAGAGTTATCAGCAACTACATAATTTGTATTTGATTTTTCTAAATAATTTATTATATTTGCTAAGTACTTCTTTTCAGGAGGCATAGTATTATCAATAACAATAATGAATGACTCACTATTTGAATTGAACTCGTTGAACTCTTTAATATATCTCATAAAGTATATATTAAATAATTTTGTTAAAAGAATTAATATCCTTATCTTTGTATAACAAATAAAGAAATAATCACTACAAAAAAACGAAAAATATGTCAACATTTACAATAAATCAAAGATTTGAGTTCTTAGGAAACCTAACACAAATGGTTATAGGTGGTATAACACCATCGTTAATAGTTACAGGTGAAGGTGGATTAGGTAAGACTCACTCAGTTACACAATCTATTAGAAATTCAGATTTAATATCTGATGATTATGTTTTTTTCAAAGGATATTCTACAGCTCGTGGTTTATACAATGCTTTGTATGATAATAACAGTAGATTGATTATCTTTGACGACTGTGACTCAGTTTTAGAAGATAAAGTGGCTCTAAATATCTTGAAGTCTGCTTTAGATTCTTATGAAACAAGAACTATTTCTTGGATGGCTAAGATGAATAAAAATGACGAGTACCCTCAACAATTTAACTTCACTGGTCGTATCATCTTTATTTCTAACAAGTCTAAAGAAGATATGAACGAGGCTATCTTATCAAGAAGTTTAACAGTTGACTTAACTATGACTCCTAGTGATAAGGTTGAGCGTATGTCGGCTATCTTAGGTTCTATCTTACCAGAATACACATTAGAGGCTAAGACAGAAGCATTGGATTTCTTGAAAACTGTTAAAGATGAAGTGAGTTTGAATATGCGTATGTTGATTATGGTAACTAAAATGAGAGCAACATATCCTACTAACTGGAGAGATATGGCAAAATATATGGTGAAAAGCTAATGAGTACATTTGGCAATAAGGCGTTAATATGGTGGGACTATCACACTCGTGATAGAGCCGCCTTATTGCGCTTTAACGCCACCCCTAAAGAATTACAAATAAAGATATTAGAGAAGTGGTATCCACTTGGTATGAAAGTTGGTTTAGGTGATAGTAAGTATAACTATGAGATTATTGAGTATGTTCAACATTTAACTTATTGGAGTGTTAGAGTTGCTTTGAAAGTAGAAGGAAGTTTGATGAATAATATGAGGTCTGATAGAAATCCATTGGGTTTATATCCTTCACCAGATTGGGAGAAACAATTAAAACGTCAATATAAATTAGATAGACTTTTATGATGGATAATATGACTGATATGAATATACATGAGAGTAGAGAGTTTGTGGTTAAACACAGACCTATTTGTTGTGGTCAACAAGTTGAAGCTATGGGTTATGAGATAACAAATAGTTATCAACATTTTGTTTGTAGAGGTTGTGATAAAAGTAGTAAAATTCAATACTGGCCCTTATCATATGAAAAAATGAGAGATTTAAAGTTAAATAGTATATTACAATGATAAAAGTAGCAATGAATATAGGTGGTGGTAGCGGAACCTACAGCAGTGTGCCAATGTTTTGGGAAATGAAAGATGCTCGTGAATTTACTGATTTCATTCGTGAACAGATGTTTAATATTCTTCTTCATTCACATGATAATCATGGTACTAGAAGCGCTTGTTGGATAGGTGTTCATATACACGAAGACATTGATGAAGAAATTTACTTTGAATGGGATTTTATTATTAATTGTAAAAACATTCGTGAGTTCAAATTATTTGAAAAAATGACCAGAGAGGAAATGGATGATATGAGAGTTGAAAGAATAAGAGAAAATAAACTAAATGATATTTTAAATGACGAGAAATGAAATTCATGACTTACTAAAATCTGTTTTTATTGAGTTTCCAGTTAAAATGATTAATAATAGTACTTGGTCTAAAATTGTAGTTGGTCCCAATTTAGAAGTTTACACTTACTCTGGCTATTGTGATAGAGAAGATAGTATTTGGTACTTTAATTTATACTTCAATGGTTCTGGTAAAGAAGTAATGATACCAAATAAAGATTCAAAAGAGTTTCTACAAGCATTTAAAGAAATCTATTTAGATGTTTTAACCGCAACAGATATTTTTAAATCTGTAACTGATAGATTAAAAAGTATAAGTGATATTAGTACTATCAGGGATATTAAAATAAATAATATAATTAATTATGATTAATCTACATAAATTAGAAGATGGTGATATCATCAAACTTATTCCAAGAATAATTGATAGCAAAGTACAGTGGGCAACTAAAGTTGATATTTTAAGTTATAAAACTGATATTGGGTTTAATACTGTTTTCGATACAGAGTCTAAATGGGCTTCAAGAATTGCTATTAAGTTTAACTCTGGTAATCCAAAAGCAACAAGAACAACAAGGTATTACTTTAACACACTTACTACAAAAGGTGAGATAAAAGTTATTCAGGTTGGTCGTACTCTTATGGAGATTATCATTAATAATAAACAATTGATGGATTTGAGATCAAATTGTCAATTGAATATCAAGATGGAAGTTAAAAATAGTTATCCGATCTTTGATAAATCACATCCTATTGAAGCTGATTGGAATTGTCCAGTTGATATGAACTCTGGTGAACAATGGATGGAATTCATTACTAATAATCAACCTGATTTAGAATCTTATTTCAAGCAAAATGATATTTATAGTAAACGTTCTGAGTTAATAAACTACTTTGGTTCAGATATTATTGGTCAGATTATTGGTGAGGATCGTAATAAAAAATTAGACAAATTAGGTATATGAAGTTTCCAGAGTTAAAAATTATAGATAAAGTCACAAATGGTGATCCGAATCGTGATGCGGTGAAGGATCTATTAGTTGTTCAATTAGATTGGTCTGAATTAGATAATCATAAGATTAAATCTCGTAAAGACTGGTATATGAAACATGGTCTTACTAAACCATCTAAAGAAGAAAGTAAAGCACTTAAACAGTTATTAGAAGAGGTAGATTGGTCAGGTGAATATTTATATCCAATTGATTATAAGTATATTTTTGAAAAGTATTCTCAGTTTAAGATGTCTCAACATTATTATGATGAATGTCAATACCTAATGAAGATGGCTCAGTCTGATTGGGAAAGAAGTAGACCATTTGATACTAATGTAAGAGAGTCTTTATTAGAAGCAAGTATTAAGTATGTAGAGTTGTTCTTTTATATGATTTCGGATGCTATTTATATTTATAATAGAGAATTTAGACCATTAGGTGTTCATGATGAAATTGTAAATTTTGAGCAAATGGTTTTAATTAAATCACTTTCTTTATTTAGATTCTGGAAATTTCAAACAGGTGGTGGTGTAGTTGTTGATAGAGCCTCTGATTTTGTAAAGAAGTGGAGGTATAATGGTCAGTTTGAAAAAGAAGTTAAACCTATATTAGAGAATAATATGAAGTTTGAACCAATGGATTTAACTCAGTATCATCCTGAGAGAGAAGAACAACTTAGAACTCTAGTGAGTCAAAGAGTAAGAGATAATAGATTAAATAATATTTTAAATTAATTAGGTAAATACTTAAAGTTTCCTTATCTTTGATATATCAAAACAGATAAACTATGCTATTCAACATCATCGCAACTTTAGTAATCGGTTCAGCCCTTTACAACTCTTATAAAGATTTTCGCAAAGATTCTTCAGTATTGAAGATGGCGTATGTGAAAAACAAAATTGATTACTTGTGGGCTTTCTTACTTGTAATGTTTGTTTTTGTCACAGTTGGTGTCTTAGCTTCTGTTGACTTACCAAAGTTTATGACTTGGTCTTGGATTAGTATGTTAGGTAGTGATGGTGCTCCAAGTGGTAACATTGTTGCGGCTCCTTTCAAGAGTGGTTCAGTTTTAATTATCAGTTGTTTTTGGTTCTTGTTGACTTTGGCTTTACCTTACTTAGCTAAAGGTGAAGAAGAAACTTTCCGTAGTTTAATATTTGGTACTAAGAAACGTATTATCACTTCTATCAAATTTGGTTTAGTTCATATGATTGTTGGTGTACCTTTGTTTATAGCTTTGATTTTAGCTGTTGTTGGTTATATCTTCTCTATCTTTTATGTAAGAGCTTTTAACAAAGCGGCTAAAGTAGACCCATATAGTGCTAATAAAGTAGCAATTTTAGCTTCTACTTCAGTTCACGCTAAATACAACTTCTTAATTATTACTTTAGGTTCAGTATTGGCAATCTTGGTAACTGTTTTAAGTTAAATAAAAACCCACTCAATTTGAGTGGGTTTTTTTGTTATTCAAATTCATCAGTATTTAAATTGTAGTTTTGCCAAGTGGCGGCATCATATTCAATTAGTTTCTTTCCTTTAGGATCTTTGAGTTTATTATTTATCTGACCCAATGCTCGAGGGTTGGGCTGTTCGCCGTCCGTATAACTTAATTCTGACGTTGGTACATTATATATCTCTAAAAGTCGCTCTCTTGGAAAATAACCGTTTACGCAAATTATAAATTTAGTTCCTTGTATTAATACATCCATTGAAGGTACACGAAAATATTTTAGTCCAAATCGACCACCACCACCACCACCACTTCCAACTTCTGGTGTATACGAATAACCTACAACAGAAAATAGTTCTTTATATAAAGGAATTGGATAAGCTGTGCCATCACAATCAACAAAATCTGGTGGAACAAATTCACCCGCAAATATTTTAATTTCACCTATAACATTCATAATTTAAATTAATTTATATGTATATATTAAAACTAAATATTTATAATCAGATATAACCAAAAAAGTTTAATTTAATGAATAGAACAGATATTAAGATTATACAAGTATCATCCGAGCCAGATAAAAATAGAGAAATTAGATCATATGACTCTTTATCTCAATTAGGTTATAGATATATTAGAATTATCAATCCTCGATATATGAAATATCCACCAACTGAAAATGTGTTTGATGGTCATAAAGAATGGATTATTGGTGTTACTAAACCAAATCCAAATCAATGGGGTTTAACATCCGGTCATTATGGTGCTTGGCAAGGTCATATGTCTGCTATCTTTGCTTCATTTGTTGATAAAGATTATACTTTAATATGTGAGTGTGATTGTTTGATAACTGTCGATTCACAATTCTTTAGAGATAGAGTTGATGAGGCAATTAATTTATTAGAGAACTCTGATTATAAAATAGTTAGATTTGAAGCACCTAATCATCAGGTTCAGTTTACTGATAAACTATCAGCTAATTTATATTCAGCCAATATGAATACATTAGGTCATTGTTATTTAATTAGTTCTAAAGATCGTAATTGGTGGTTAGATCGTTTTGATAATGTTGGATGGCATACGCCAGACTGGTGGTTAAACTTTGCTTTTGAAAAAGTAGGTGAAAGGATGCCAGTATTCAAAGACTTCATTTTAACAGGACAAGCTGAAGGTTTTTCTATTATTGATAATGTTATTCGTCCTGATAGAACACACGGTGTTAACGGATAATGAAAATATTTATAACATTTGCGGCTGGTGAAACATATGAGAAGTTATCAGAGGTATTAAAAGAAAGTATTGAGGCTTTCTCAAAATACTCTTTAATAATCTATAAACCTGAGGATTTTGATATTAAATGGGAACCAGAAAATTGGCAACCGGCTTACGTTTTTATTTACAAGGTTCTTTCTTGTTTGAAAGCATTGGAAACATATGATGAAGTTGTTTGGTTAGATAATGATTGTTTACCTACTTCTAATATAGATAAAGTTTGGGATTATAAAGTTGATAACTATCCTTTATTACCAACAGAAAGATTTAATAACTTTCATATCTGGCCCAATTCTAAACCTAACTATAATGACCCTAATTTCTTAGGTGAAGCTAAAATAAGAGTTGGTGTTACTCATACTGATTTTAATAATTCTTATTTACAAGCTTGTTGTATGGTTTTTAATAAAGATTGTATAAGTTTCTTCAAAGAAATTCTAAATCATTACCAAGACTTTAATAATAATGTTTATCCTTATGGTGATGAAAGTATTATTAATTGTATGATATGGCGTGACAAGTTGCCTAATAACTTAGGAGATGTATTTTTATGTACACAGTACTTTAGTCCTTATATAATAGAGGCGGCTTTGAAAGTTAAGACATCAGAAGAGTATCATAATTTATTTGATATCAATCATAGATTAGTTGATAATGAAGATACTTTTATTTTAAGTCACGGTTGGTCTTTAGCCAGACATAATAGAATTGGATTAGTGAATAACAACTTTGAAAATTTATTATTTTTACACGGCTCAAAGGATCCTAACTTACATAAACAATATTTAAATAGTATTAAATAAAAAAAGCCTTTCAAATGAAAGGCTTTTCTTTTATATCTTAGAGATAACTGTTATTATTCTTGGTAATTTTTCTAATATTTCATCAACATTAGTATAATAATTATCAGTCATATGACTATAAGCTCTGTCTTCTCTTCCAGAAGAAATATACTCAATAGTATTACCGAAGTATCTACTTAATCCATATCTGTCTGATTTAAGAACGTTTCTAATAGAACTAATCTTTTGAGCAACAACTTCTAAATCCTCGATATCATTAATTTGATAGTTTTTTATATTATCATAAATAGCATCACTTAACTTTTGAGTCATATCTAATACTTGAAAATACTTTTCATCTCTATTACCTGATTTAAGTCTTGACTTTATATTTTTAATAGTATCAGATGCTATATCAGCTCTTCTCATACCAGATTTGAATAAATCATTTGTTCTATCTGTGATTTCTTCAGCATACATTTTTTTATCTCTATCAGTAGTAACACTCATAAATTTGATATAATAATCAATAATACTACCTAAGTTAGAGTAGATATTTGTACCATAAACAATATATAAAGCACCTTTATGTCCTAATGATCTTGTTACTAATCTGTTACAATTAGCAATATCAGCAGAGATATCTAATTTTTGAGAAAGTAAATTAACATATCTTTCAATATTTTTCTTTTTAATTTCTTCATCAGACTGACTAGGATCTAACTTAGAACCTTCTTTTCTTTCTTCTCTACTTACTCTAGTATCTTGTGTAGTTTCAAATTCAGACTTTTTTAATTTACCAAAGTCGAATACAATACCAAAATGAGCATCTTTAATTTGAGATTGAACATCAGCTGATGTGTTGGCTCTTATACCACCATAACCAAATTCAATACCTGTATTCCAAGTATAAGGATCTGCTTCTTCTACTTCTTTAGTTTTAACTTTTGGTGTTAGTAATTTTAAGTTTGAATATTCACCATGACCTAATGCCCAAGAGTATCTACCATAATTTTTCCAATTATTACTATTTGGTGATGAACCAGATTTAGAATTTTGAATGGCATAATATCTATTACCTTCTTTAAATATGTAGGCAATAACTTCGTCACCACCAATAATCATGCTAGCCATCTCACCACCTCTAAGATCACTTAAACTTGAAATAGAACGACCAGGTGTATAATCTGATAATTTAGTTGAGAATTTAGATCCACCTGTACCTCTACCTAATCTAGTTACACCATCAACTAATGTATTAGCAATATATTTACCTTCAGCAGTAAACCAAAACTTAACCAATTTAACTTCAGATCTTTTTGGTTTAACACCAGAACCACCACAAACAGGACAAACTACATCTCTTGTTCTAGCACCCCATTGTCTTTTGATTTTACCATTTGTACAATTTTCACCAGCAACAGCATAATCAGGAAACTCTGATTTACTTGTAGCTTCACAAGGTTCATCACCAGTCATAGCCGCTCTAGCAAGAGCAGACTTGAAAGGTAAGTATTCAAAATACTCATCAGACATTTTAGATAATGGAAAGTCAATTGATTTACACAATTTTTTAAGTCTATCCATAAATGTATTTCTATCATTAGTTTCGATATAGCCTAATGTTTTGCTAAGAATCTTAGATTCGAAGGCTTCAAATATTTGTATGTATTTTAGATTTTTCATATTATATAACTGGTCCAACAATCTCTACTTTTATACCACGTTGTCTAACTTGGTTGATTTGAGCCTTAGCTTCTTTGTCTCTAATTAAATCACCTGATAAAACAAGTTTTTTAATTTTAAGATTTTCAGTTAAATCTCTTAACTCTTCAATTGTATCTAATGTATAAACAATGTGTAATTCTTCTAAGTTTTCAAATTGAGAGAAACCTAATTCACCAGTTAAATCACAACTAACAATTTGTAATTTCTTAATACTAGGATTTGATTTGTTCATCTCATCTAAAACAGAAGTATCTAATTTACATTTATCAAAAGCAATTGAATCTGTTTTAATTTTATCAAAGTTACTTAAAGTATTAATAGTTAGATATTTGAATTTAACCCAGTCTGGATTCAAAGGAATTTTAGTTAGATCCTCAGGAATATCAGTTGTTTCAATAATTAATTCTTTAATCTTAGCATCTGGAGCAATCTTAACATTAGACCAGTCATGCATTCTATTTAAGTAAAGAGTTTTAGTATTTTTACCGATATAAGGTTTTCTTTTTAAACTTACTCTATCCATATAAGGATCTCTTACTTTATCTTCAGTATCAATATCTGGACTAAAGATATAAGTAATTCTACTATTTTCATCAGCAGTTTGTTTTATCTCTGAATACTTCTCCATCATCTCACCAAATATTTCTTTCATTCTATCTGGATAAGCTCTATCAAAGAATATTTTAGATTCTTCTTGAGCATCAAATGTTTCAATATTTCTAATCATCATTCTTGATAAAGGTAATTGATCAGAAATCTTTTCTTTGTTCCAATAAATTGGAGTTTCAAATGTTAAGAAAGCTGGAATAGAGTTAGGATCAAATACATTACCTAAAACTTGTTCTCTATAACCACCAGAATATAAATGTTGACAAGAAGCATAGAACTTAGAGATTGACATATTTAAGATGTCTTTTGGATTATGATTGATTGATAAATACATATCTTTATCAAAGATTTTGAAATCAACTTCAAAGTCACGGTTCTCATCAATACTAACAGCACTTCTTACTCTTTGAATATTTCTTTCTTCAAAATTAGCACTTATTTTATCTTCAGGAAAACATCTATTAAAGTCATCAACGAATGTATTAATGTTAACTAAGTTATTAGAGAATATTAATTCACCTTTAGCTTTAGCGACTTTAATCATATTACCACCTTCATCTTTAAGTGGTCTACCATCTTCACCTTTTTGAATAATTTCAGTAGCCATTGTTTCAGACACAGCAATTTTTCTAAAGATAGCATCAAAAAGAATGGCGATTTGGTCTATGGATGGATTTTTAATGTTTAAGTCAGTAGCAATTATCTTAAATTTCTCATCTCTGATTAAATCTAAATTAATAGATTGAGAAAGAACTTGAGCAAATTTATCATTTATTGAATCAAATACGGCAGTAACCGCTGTCATATCACAGTCAAAGAACTTACCCAATACACGGTTTTTATCTTCATCAGATAATTTCCATTTACCTTGTTTAATTTTGTCTGTTGCTGTAACTTCTTCATAATCAAGGAATTTCTCACCCCAAATACGGCTTACTTCTTTTGCCTGTCTAGCAAAAATCACATCACGAAGCTTTGCCTCGTTTAAGAATTTGTTTCTGTCTTTTATCCATTTCATAGTAAATTATATATTAAATTTATTTTAGTAAAAACTAATTTTAACTGTTTAATTTTCTGTATATATTAATATCTAAACATTTAATCTTCGTTTTCATATAAGAAAGAAAAAAATAAAACATGAATAAAAAAACAATTTTATTATTAATTACAGTTTTAGTGTTCTCTATTATGGGTGGTGTCATTTGGAGCTACTTCACTTATGGTGATGAAGGCAATCGATTTGTTAGAAAGAATGCTAACTCAATTGAGGCTCAATCTGACATCGAGGCTATGAATAAGGCTTTGTCTATTATGAGAGAGAAAGGTTGTACCGATCCAATGAGTTGGTATTATCAAGGAGCAGTTCACTGGATTCCAGATTCAATTGGTAAAAATCCTTTATGCGAATCGTACAGTACAGTAGCAGACTTAAAAGAAGCTTGGGATAACTGTACTCACTCACCTTCTGGTAAAGAAAAAATTCACTTCTTAGTTTGGCACAGACTTTATATCTGGCACTTTGAAAAGATTGTAAGAAAATTATCAGGTAAGAAAGACTTCGCACTTCCTTATTGGGCTTATACAAACACCAATGCTTCTGATAAAATAATGCCTGCTATGCTTAGAGATACAAAATCTGCTTTATATGAGTCTTGTAGATTTGATAGTATAAATAATGGCTTCCCTATTTCTGGAGAAATCGAAAGAGCACTAGATATGACTAAGTTGATGTCTTATACAGATTATAAAACTTTCTGTCTAAATATCAATGCTGCGCCACACGGAGCCATGCATGATTACATTGGTGCTGGTAACGACACAACTGGTTTACTTCAATTTAATAATCCTATTACTGGTACTATTACCAATACAGGTTTAATGGGTTGGGTACCGACAGCAGGTTTCGATCCAGTTTTCTGGTTACATCACTCTAACATTGATAGAGTATGGCAACAATGGACTAACTCTGAGAATGGTAAAATGATTACTTTAGAAGAGTTGAAGTCTGTAGAATGGCCCTATGTTTTCTTTGATGAGAACGGTAAGAAAGTTGAATATACTATGGAAGAAGTTATTAAAATCATTTATGATATGGACTATGACTTTGACGATACTAAAGTTCAACCTAAATCACAAAACACATTAGTTCAAACAACTCATGTTAGACAGATTGCTGTAGTAAGTGAGAGTCGTAAAGTTGGTTCAGGTATTACAAAGATTAAAGTTGATAAATTATTAACATCTTCAAGTGCTTCATCATTTGGGAAAATGAATATGGAAGTCTCTGTGTCTTTTAACAAAGTACCAAGAGGTATCTATGAAGTTTACTTAAATGTACCCGCAGGTGAAGTTCCTCATCCAAGTAGTAAATACTTTGTAGGATTTATGAACTTCTTTGGCTTTGATGACAAGACACAAGGCAAGTCTTGTAGAAAAGGATGTTGTACTCCATTGAATACAAATGGAAGACCCTACACAAACTTCTATTATGAGTTATCAAAAGAGTCAGTTGCTTCTGGTGAATATAATGTAACAATCTATAAACACAATCAAGTTAGTTCTGATATGATTATTGATAACATAACCGTCACTGGTAAATAATTATTAAAACCCTTTGAATTATCAAAGGGTTTTTTTATATTTGTAAATTATAGATAAAGATATGTTTAATTGGTTAAAAAATTTATTTAAGTCAAAACCTAATAAGGTTAAAAAAAGATTCATTTCTGATGACGAATTTAATGCTATGAAGAAAGGAAGAGAAGATAAATTGAATTCTATTTTAGATAGAATATCAAAAGAAGGCTATGATAGTCTTTCTCAACATGAAAAGAATTTTCTAAACAATTATAAAAAATAATTTGTAATGGCTTTACTTTGTCCAAAGTGTGAAGAATTAAATAAATGTGATTGTAAAACTTGTAATCCAGATGATAAGGCAACTGACTTAGTTATCATACTTGAAGATGAACAACTTTATCAATGTTGTTTTTGTGGTCATAAATTTGATGAGCAAGACTCATTGGATTTTGAATGGGATAGAATGATTGAAGGTTTTGCTGAAAAAGCAACACCTGAATTATGTTTAGATTGGATTTCATTTCCACCAAAAGAAAGAAAGAACTTAGAGAAAAGTATTGATATTGGTGAGTTTGGGTTTGAAAGTGCTTTCAGATATCATTTCAAAATGAATTGGGAAAAATGTGATAGAGAAACCTTTAAGAAATTAAAAAGAGACCAAAAAATTAAAAGTATTATAAATGATTAAGTTATTCTCTTACGGAACTTTATGTGAAAAAGATGTTCAACTTAAAGAGTTTGGTCAAGAATTTTATGTTGAACCTCATTTAGATTATATCACCGGTTGGGATATCATCAAAGTAAAAATGTATGGAGAATATCACAAAGTTGCCATTCCAACAGAAAGTTCAAACTCAACTATAATGGGTGCTATTATTCATATTCCCGAAGAAATGATACCTATGGTTGATGAATATGAAGGTTTAGAATACAAGAAGGTCAATATAAAAACTTTGAGCAATCTTGATTGTATAATGTATGTAAAAAGATAAAATAAATATGAAATACACAATCGAAGTAAATGGTAAAGGTGGTGAAGCTTTCATCCACAAATTAACAGAGGAACAATACGAAACACTACAAGATGGTGGTGTTGAAGATGATTTAATGGATCACGACCAAATCAATGAAGTTTTAGGTACTGACTTTTTAGAAACAGAAGAAATGATAATGGGTATCTATACCGGTGGTGAGAATATTCAAATCATTGTTAAAGATGAATCTGGTGAATTGGTTTGGGAGTCAGATGAAGACTTTGATTTTGAAGAGTATGAAGAGAACTATCAATTTAACAACACAACTTATTTTTCAGCAGAAGATTATCAAAAAGGTAATTTCTTTAATTATACTTTAGAAACAGAAGAAGAGTTCAATCCTGAAATGTTAGTAGGTGTTCTAGTTGAATTGTTAGATGGTTGTTCTGAATTAATTACGGATATTAAATATAAAGACCACGAAATGATTAAAGATTATGGTGATACTATTTCTAAAGGTTTCACTTATATGTTAAACTAATCAAAACTTATATAAATAAAAAAACCCACTCAATTGAGTGGGTTTTTTAGTATCAATGTGTTATTAATTAACACTCTTGCTAAGATCAGAGCCAGCTTTGAAGCGAGCAACGGTTTTAGCCGAGATATTAATAACTTCACCTGTCTTAGGGTTACGACCTTTACGAGCTTCTCTTTGAGAAGTTGTGAAAGTACCAAATCCTACAAGTGTAACTTTCTCACCTTTTGAAAGTGATTCAGATACAGCTGAAACGAAAGCATCAACTACTTCGTTAGACTTTGACTTTGATAGACCAGTTTGATTAGCTATCGAGTTTACTAAATCTGCCTTATTCATATGTCAGTTATATTTTTTATTACCGGAGGCTTAATTTTCCTGTATGATTCTTATACACATAGACAGGCTCTAAGTTTTAAAAAGTTGAGTAAAATTGAAAAATAATTTAATTTTTTTAATCTATTATTTTCCTTATATTTGCTGAAATGATATTACCGACGAGTATACCACATTCATTAAGATGTCCAAGTTGTCAACCATTTGATGGTTGGAAAGAACAGTTGGCTAATCTAAAATGGGATTTACATATAACCACGGGTAGTAAATACTTATCTTACTACTGTGATAATTGTAAAGATGGTTTTACAACAACGGCATCAGATACAATATCATTAAGACATTACAACTCAAAGAAAAGAAGTTTATTAAGAAAAGATAAAATTAAAAGATTATAAAAATGTGTCGTAAACCATGTCGCGAATGTCCCTGGACTAATAAAAATGAACATAGTTTGAAATTTCAAACTTATGTTGAAAAGATGGAGTCTATTGGTAAAATAGAAAACCATTCTTGTCATATGATAAATAAAGATGTGTGGGGTTATAAAACCAATATCAATGAAAAAAATGTTTGTGTTGGTTCATTAAACTTTAAGGATAAAAAATAATAAAAAAGTATGGAAAAAAGAGAAATTAGAACATCATTAAACGAATCAATGTTTACAAACATTTGTAAGCATGGATTTATTAGACATCAAAGTACACTTTCTGGAACTTATGACGTAAGTTTTACTAGGATTGATATTAAACACTTATGTAAAGGTGAAGTATTAGAAAAACAAACAGATGATGCTGTATTAAAATTAGCATTACAAGATATTGGCTCTGAGTTAATCAGAGAAATCGTTAAACGTTCACCTATTTATTCAGAGTTAGCACAAGAAATTTAATTATGGAATTAGCAGTAGTAGTATTGTCTTTTGCGGTACTAATTAGTTTAGTTTTTATTGGTAAGTTATATTTTAACAATGTAAAATTACAAGTAGAAATGGCTAATATGAAATTAGCCGTTGATAAAGTTAATAAGGCTCAAGAAGAACTTATATCAATTGACACAGGTGATAGAGCTATTCTACCAGATTATGGATTAGAACACACCGAAACTAAAGAAAACTTTCATGTTACTTATGAGGTTGAAGTTTTGGAAGTTTCAATGGATAGGGTAAAAGTTAAGGCTATTAACTTCACTTCAAATGATAAGTTTGCTAAAGACTCAAAAAACAAATCGGCTATTATTAACTTTTTACAAGATAAGTGGGTTAATAAGAAAGATATTGAGTTAATCATAGATGATTCTATGAGAAGAGATCGTAAGTTACAACAAATTTTAAATTAATGGCAATAGTAGAAAATTTAATTTCAGAACAAAATCAATATGAATTGTTCTACAACATTTTACTTTCAGTAAAAAGTCAAAATCCAAGTGTTAGTATTGAAAGAGAAAAAGATGGAAAATACAAATTAGAAACACAAAGTATTTCAATTTACAAAACAGAAGATGTTAAAACGGATATATCTTCTTTCAGTATTAGGATAGAAAGAGAAGAGATACCACGTCTTTTCTCAAAAAATACTTATAAGTATTTTATCAGAATTGATGGTAATTGTCGTGGCTATTCATCATTTGATAGAATGAACTTTAACTCTGAATTGATACCAGATAGATGTAAAAAAGTAATTGGTAATATATTTAATTATCTACTTGATATTGATGAACAAAGAAAAATTGAAAGAACAAATAGCGCAATTCAAAATATAATCAATGATATCTCAACTACGGTTGATAAAGCTTACAAACGTGATAATAAAATTGACGAGGTATTAAATAATTAAAATGACAAGATTAGAAACAGCAAAACAAAAAGCCAAAGGCTTACTATCAGAAAGTAAGTTTGAAGAGATTGATAAGTATATCAATTCTATTCCTGTACCCGGTACTAAAAAAGCAGACCTTTGGGAGAACTTTCTTAAAGGAGAAATGATACTCAATACTTGGGTCGAACCTACTCAGCTTTCAGATGAAGAGTTACTAAAAATTGACAATGATATTAAAGAAAGAGGCAAGGAAGCCATCTTACAAATTATTGACAATCAAAGAATGTTACCAAGTAATCTTAAAGAACATCTTCGTAGAAAATACTCAAAAGAACTATCTGAGGTAAAAGAAATCATTCACAAAAGAAAATATTCTATAAACTAAATAATAAACAACTAATATAACTAATATGAATTACGGAAAAGAATTTCAAAAGTACGCCTTGAGTGAAGGTATTTCATCACTTAACTTACACTATTTTGATAAAAACTTAGAGAATAGTATGACACCATACATTCTTGAAGAAAGAGAAATGCGTGTAACTCAAATGGATATCTTCTCTCGCTTAATGAGAGATCGTATTTTGTGGGTAGCCGGTGTTGTTAATGACAATATGTCAACGATTGTTCAAGCTCAGTTAATGTTCTTGGATAACTTAAACAACAACGACATCACCATGCATGTTGATTCCCCAGGTGGATCAGTTAAGTCTGGTTTATCTATGGTTGACGTAATGAGATATATCAAATCTGATGTAGCAACTATTAATACTGGTATGGCGGCATCAATGGGTTCTATCTTGTTATCATCTGGTACAAAAGGAAAACGTTCTTCATTGAACTTTTCTAAAGTAATGATTCACCAAGTTAGTTCAGGTGCTCAAGGACACGTTCAAGATAATCGTATCTCACAA
>Ga0214163_1000391_pt1 | contig 20785 bp, 19 predicted proteins | sample LakMenepilimnion_2_FD_153001 | JGI IMG/M metagenome (GOLD analysis project Ga0214163, IMG submission 153001) | Freshwater microbial communities from Lake Mendota, WI - Practice 15JUN2010 epilimnion v4 | ecosystem: Environmental > Aquatic > Freshwater > Lake > Epilimnion/Euphotic zone | place... | reverse complement strand
TGTAGGAAGGCGCGCCCTGCGTTGCGGCGCGCCGGCAGTCACTCCGAGTGGTTATGCGCAGGCCGGCAACGCACGGCCGCGCTTCCTACATTGCCGCATTGCCGCATTACCGCATTGCCACATTAACACATTAACAGTGTAATTTTGCCCCATGAACATCATCCCTCTGTCTGAAGGCTCATTCAGTATTGATGGTACCAAAAGGTTTGTCCCCTTTGACACAGCCAGAGATTCCCTAACCAATAGGCCGGCAGGTAGTATTTTAGTGGAGATCCAGCCCTTTGTGGTGGTCACTAGTAAAGACATTATCCTGTTAGATACCGGATTGGGTTTTCACAATGCTGATGGAAATCTGCAGATCCATCAGCATTTGCTTGACCATGATATCAATCCCCTTGACGTGACCAAGGTGCTGATGAGCCATCTTCACAAGGATCATGCAGGAGGGGCCGGACTGGAAAACAAACTGCTTGGGCATTATCATGTCAGTTTTCCCAATGCTACTTACTATGTTAGTGAAAAGGAACTTGCCTATGCATTTGAAAAAGGCAAACCTTCCTTCCAGCCGGAAGAGTTGGAGGTGTTCCGTCATATGGAGAAGATTCAGTTGTTAGATGGCGAGGGAGTGATTGACGGATATATCACTTATCAGTGGAGTGGTGGACATAGTCCTTTCCACCAGGTATTCTGGATCAGGGAAGACGGGGAAACTGTTTTTTTTGGTGGCGACGAGGCTCCACAATTGCACCAGATGAAAAGCCGTTTTGTTGCGAAGTATGATGCCAATGGAAAAAGAGCAATGGAACTTCGCCAGGAATGGTGGGCGAAAGGCAAGGAAGCAGGATGGACCTTTTTATTCTATCATGACATCAGGACCCCATTTGTAAAAGCAGGATGAACATCAGGCCATTCATAGGATCAGTTATATGTATAATGATGTTTGGGTGGAGCAGCTATGGGCAGTCTCATGCATCCAATATTGTTTTTCTGTTGGATATCAGCAATAGCATGGGTAAGGACCATAAGATGGAACTCCTGCAAAAATCAACAGAGGAGCTGTGCAAAGTACTGAATGCCAAGGATCGCGTGAGCTTGCTGACTTTTGGTACGGTGGTGGAAACCTTGTACAGTTCTTCTTCATTTTCGGGATCAGATTCTTTGCTGCGGACCCTCAAAAAGGTGCGGTCAACTGCGGCGGCCACCAATATCAACCGGGGGATATATGATGCGATTGAGCAATCAGATAAAATGAAACTCCCAGAAGAGAATCACGTTTTCCTGGTTACAGATGGAGAATTTGCATTGAATCCGTTTACGAAATCCCTGGTAGAAAAGCGAAAGGATATCCGGTTAACCTGTGTCATTGTAGGGAAAGGACCTTCTGCAGAAAAGGCTGTTAAATACGTTACGGAAGAACTCAAACTCAAGGTGATCACCTTGGTGAACGAAGAAGCAGATGTCAAGAAACTTGCCGAGTTGGTCAAGTCAACTGTGATCGATATCCAATAAAAAAGGCTAGCCCTAGAAAGAGCCAGCCGTTGCTAACCTATGAAAAACACCAAAGTAAAAGTACAATTTTTTGGTTAATACATACAAGTCCAAAATTATTTTTTGCCGACTTATCGCTGGTTCCCCGCCCGTCTTTTTTGGCGATTCTGGAGTTCCCGCTTCACCATCTCCCTGAACTTGTCTTCTGACTGAAAGAGCTTGTTTGTCCGGTCCGTACCCAGGATCTTCACAAAATCGGGTTTATACTTCTTACGTATATCCAGCGCTTTTTGTTGGCGGGTCAGCACATCTTCTTCTCCACCGTTTTTGAGCAGGCCCCTGAGTTCGTCCTGGTATTTGTTGTATACCGGCCAAAATTTCTCCGCATCCTGGGTGGTTAAGCTTAACTCCTTCGTCAGATAGGCGACCTGGATGGCTTCTAGCCGTTGTTTACTTTCACCGCGTATGCCGTCCTGGGCCATGCCCGAAAAAGGCAGCAACACTAGTATCAGGTATAAAATCTTTCTCATGTTTAATTCAATTTTTGGGGTGTTATTTCAGGTTGGTCTGATAGAAAATCCTTCAGGCCTTCTTCATCAATATCGCGCATCATTTCTTCGGCTTCAGCCGGGTTACCGGCAACAACAATGGGTTCTGGCACGGTAATATCAGGGAATCCACTCAGAAATTCATCCATTTCCTTTTCACTCACTTTCGGCAATTCTTTACTTACACTTAACGGGTCCATATTTCCCTGCTGTTCACTCATATTATATATCAAAGCTCCAAAACCCAGAATGGCTACTAATGATGCAGCCACAGCATAGAGCCTGAACCGGTTCTTGGGCATGCTTACTATAGGTGCGGGCGTTTTCGCCCCTGTTGCTGATGGAATCCGGACCTCACTGAAATATCCTTCAGGAACGTTCATCGGCATCTTCCTGGACATGCCTGCAAGCAGGGGTGAGAGAGAAGATATTTCTTCCTCATGACCCACTTCCATAGCCCTGATCTTTTCAAGGATCAGTCCCGGAAGAAGATCAAAATAGCCCTCTGGAACGGTAAAAACCTGTTTAACAGGGATTTCCGATACTTCCTTGCTTATGCTCTCCAGCTCTACCTGTATGTCTGACTTTCCACGCATCATCTTTTAGACGGTTTTAGGCATTCTTGGTTTAATGATTCAGGATATATTCTTCGATTTTCTTGACCGCATGATGGTAGCTCGCTTTCAAAGCACCCTCAGACGTTTCAAGGATTCGGCTCATATCTTCATATGGCATTTCGTCGTAATATCTAAGCGAGAACACCAGTTTTTGTTTTTCAGGAAGCTGCTGGATAGCCAATTGCAGTTTCCATTCCAGTTTATTGGGATCAAAGTCTTTGTCTGCTTTCAATCGGTCAGCCAACCCTGATTGCGCATCTTCAAAAGATACGATCTGTCGTTTTTTTTGTTGTTCGATGAAAGTCAGGGATTCATTGCTGGCGATCCGGTAAAGCCAGGTATATAGCTTGGCGTCCTCGCGGAAATTGTCAAGTCCTTTCCAGACTTTGATAAACACATTCTGCACTACATCGTGCGCGTCATCATGGTCAACAACCATACGCCTTACGTGCCAGTAAATTTTTTCCTGGTATTTCTTTACAATAGCCGTATACGCGCGTTCCCTTTGGGAAGGATCGCGAAACAATTCAAGAAGTTCTTTGTCGTCAGTTGTTATGGCCATTTGTTGTTTTCAAACAGCATCATCCAAGCAGATGCAGCCTATTTTCTGGCAATCACCTTTTCAGCAGCAGCTACAATATTGGGTGTGTCCAGTCCATATTTCTGCAGCAGTTGGGTAGGGGTTCCGCTTTCGCCGAAAGTATCGTTGGTGCCGACCATTTCGATGGGTATCGGTTTGTGTTTGGCGGCTACTTGTGCAATGCTGTCTCCCAATCCACCGATCACATTGTGTTCCTCTACCGTTACGGCGCAACCCGTTTTGCTGATAGAACGTATGACTGCTTCCACGTCCAAAGGTTTAATGGTGTGGATATTGATCAGGTCAACGGAGAGTCCTTTTTCTTCAAGGATTTTTCCGGCTTCAATGGCTTTCCAAACCATGTGGCCACAGGCAAAAATGCTAACATCTTTACCTTCAGCGAATTGTTGTGCTTTTCCGATCTGGAATGGCTCGGTGGCTGAGGTGAAAATAGGCCAGGATGGACGGCCAAAACGCAGGTATACGGGACCGTTATATGCAGCGATAGCTTTGGTTGCGGCCTTGGTTTGGTTATAGTCACAGGGAACGATCACCGTCATGCCGGGAAGCATCTTCATCAGGCCGATGTCTTCCAGGATCTGGTGAGTGGCGCCATCTTCACCCAGGGTAAGACCTGCGTGGGATGCACATATCTTTACGTTTTTGCCGGAGTAAGCAACAGATTGCCTGATCTGGTCGTACACCCTGCCGGTAGAAAAGTTGGCGAAGGTGGTGGTGTAAGGGATTTTTCCACCAATGGTTAATCCCGCGGCAATGCCGATCATATTGGCTTCTGCAATGCCGATCTGGAAGAACCTTTCAGGAAAGGCTTTGATGAATGCATTCAGTTTTAAAGATCCTGCGAGGTCAGCAGTTAGGGCAACCACATTTGGGTTTTCCTGGGCTATCTCGTAAATGCCATCCCCGAAGCCGCTACGGGTGTCTTTTTGACCGGTAACCTGTATGTCTTTTAACATGCCGCGAAGGTACGGACAAGGGGGAGTTTTTAGGGTGAGGTTTTAGAATTTTTTTAGTGGTGTTTCCTAAACCCTTACCCTAAATCCTTCCCCTAAACCCTTCCCCTAGTTTAATTGTATGTTCCTGCCTGCATAGAACTGTTCATCAGACTTTAGCTTCTGCTCCCATTGCCAGGCCGTTTTCATGATGTCTTCCAGGTTGAATTTCGGCGTCCAACCCAGTTCTTGCTCGGCTTTATCCCTGTTGGCATAGATGGCCATAACATCGCCGGGCCTTCTGGGTCCGATATTATAATTTAGCTTCAGGCCGGTTACCTTTTCAAAAGCCTGGATGGCTTCCAGGACGGTGATCCCATCACCGGTACCGAGGTTGAACACATCGCATTCCAGACCCAGACTCTTTTCCATGAGGAATTTCAGGGCAAGGGTATGGGCATGTGCGAGGTCACAGATATGAATGAAGTCCCTGATGCAAGTACCATCCCTCGTGGGATAATCGTCTCCAAACACCTGCATATACTGCATCTTGCCAATGGCGGTTTGTGTGATTACGGGTGTAAGGTTTTGGGGCTTATCGATCGGAAATTCACCAATCAGATTGGTGGGATGGGCACCGGCGGGGTTGAAGTAACGTAACAACGCAGAACGCACGGGTGCAATTCTTGTGAAATCACGGATCATTCGTTCACCCATTTGTTTGGTGGCACCATAAGGAGATTCTGCAGGCTTTTCCGGACTCTCCTCCGTCACCGGAATGGTATCAGGACTGCCATATACTGTGCAGGAAGAAGAAAAAACAAAATAAGGAGTTTTGAATTCTTCAATACAACGAAGCAGGTTGATTAGTGAAGCCATGTTGTTTTCATAATACATCATCGGTTTCACCACAGATTCTCCTACAGCCTTATAGGCTGCAAAATGAATGACACCGATGATATCTTCATTCTCCGCGAAGATGGCATGGGTATCATCGAAATTGCAAAGGTCAACCTTATAGTTTTTGACTTTCTTACCGGTGATCTTTTCAATACCTTCCAAAAGCCTGGTGCCAGACCGGGAATTGTTATCCACGGATACCACATCATATCCATTCTGGATGAGATCTACAATGGTATGGGAGCCGATGTATCCGCAGCCTCCCGTTACGAGAATTTTCTTCATACCTTGTCTTTAGAGCACAACATCCAGAATGTACTGACCATAACCGCTTTTCATAAGGGGTTCAATCAATTTCAAGAGTTGTTCCTTATTTATAAATCCTTTTCTGTAAGCGATCTCCTCTATACAAGCAATTTTAATACCCTGTCTTTGTTCAATGACCTGCACAAATTGGGAAGCTTGTATAAGAGAATCAAAGGTTCCTGTATCAAGCCAAGCGGTGCCTCTATCCATTTTGCAAACCTTTAATTTCCCTTTCGCAAGATACATTTTATTAATATCTGTTATCTCATATTCACCCCTTGGAGAAGGCTGCAAGGCTTTGGCAATTTCGATCACTTCATTATCATAGAAATATAAACCGGGTACCGCATAATTACTTTTGGGTTTTATTGGCTTTTCCTCCAGACTTATTGCATTCATCGCATCATCAAATTCCACAACTCCATATCTCTCCGGATCACTGACATGGTATGCGTAAATAATGCCACCCTCCGGATTGATGTTTTTTGCTAATTGTTCTCCAAACCCAGATCCATAAAAGATGTTATCACCCAAAACCAAGGCAACAGAATCCTGCCCAATGAAATGCTCGCCCAGCACAAAAGCTTGTGCAAGTCCGTTTGGTTCTTTTTGTTCGCAGTAGGAAATGTTCAGACCGAAACGACTTCCATCACCGAAGAGTTTTTGGAAGTTTGGCAAATCTTGTGGGGTGGAGATGATCAGAATGTCTTTGATGCCTGCTAACATTAGTGTGGAAAGTGGGTAATAAATCATGGGTTTATCATAAACCGGCATGATTTGTTTACTAATGGCGTATGTAATGGGGTAGAGTCTTGTGCCAGAGCCTCCGGCAAGTATTATTCCTTTCATCTTTCAAAAATACGGGTTCAACCGTCTCATGAAGATTATAAAAAAGTACTGAAAAAGCATTTTTAGTTAAAGATCCTCGTTATGAAATAAACGACTGCCGCCATTATGGCTGAAACTGGTATGGTAAGAATCCAGGCCCAGAGTAAGTTAACGGTCACGCCCCAACGAACGGCAGAGAGACGTTTCGTAGCACCCACCCCAATAATTGAACCGGTAATGGTATGTGTGGTACTTACGGGGATACCCATCTTCTCGGTCATAAACAAGGTGATGGCTCCGGCCGTTTCCGCACTTACACCTTCCAGTGGGGTCACTTTGGTGATCCTGGTACCCATGGTTTTAACGATGCGCCAACCTCCACTTAAAGTTCCGAGACCGATGGCTGCATAACATGCTATTGGTACCCAAACCGGCATGTTCTTGATATCATCCAATTGACCGGCCGCAACCAGTGCAGCAGCAATAATACCCATAACTTTTTGCGCATCATTACCACCATGACCGATGCTGAAAGCCGCTGAAGACAATAACTGTAAGCGTTTGTACATGTTGCCCGTCTTGTAGGCACTTGGTGGATTGTGAAAATGATCCACGATGTAAGACAGTATAAAAATGGCGGCAACAACTATCATTCCCCATTTGATAATGGGATTGAAAGGAATGAAAGTGACAGTCAGAAAAACAGATGTTATGATAATGGCGAGTTTGAGCCAGATGTTCTGGATAATTGTGACAATAGAAATGAACGCAGCGATGACCATACCCATCAATGGCGCTATGAAAATGAATGCCAGTGTTTTGGTGATCTTATCTACTTCAATGCTGTTGAAACCTGCATGGGCAATGGCAGCGCCGGCAAAGCCACCGATAAGGGTATGTGACGATGACGAAGGAATCCCAAACCACCAGGTCAGCAGATTCCAGATGATCGCCGCTATGAGGCCGGAAAATATTACAGGCAAAGTAATAACCTCCTGATGAACAGTTTTAGCAATAGTATTCGCAACGTTGTGGTCGCTAAAAATAAAAAAAGCAACAACATTGAAGAATGCGGCCCACAAAACAGCCTGAAACGGCGTCAGCACTTTGGTGGATACAATCGTAGCAATGGAATTGGCCGCGTCATGGAATCCATTGATATAATCAAAGACCAGCGCAAGTATAATGATAACAACCAGAAGAGTCATAATTGAGGCATTGGGCATTGGGCATTGGGCACTGGGTGTGCTGCCTCTTATGCGTATTTAATAATAATGGACTCAATCACGTTGCCTGCATCTTCACATTTATCCGTTGCGTCTTCCATCACCTGGTAGATCTCACGCATCTTGATCACTTCCTTGGCATCATCCACCTCAGCAAAGAGACGCTCAATATTATGATCAAACAGGTCATCGGCCTGGTTCTCTATGCTGTTTATTTTAACGATGGCCTCAGTGATCTCACGTAGGTTCTTCATGTTGCGGAGTTCTTTCACGGCACGGTTCACCTGCTCAGTACTAAGGATGATCAGGTCGGCGAATTTTCGCAGCCCCTGATCATCTGTATCGATGTGATAAAACATGATCTTTTTACCCGCGGCATAAATATGGTCCGCCACGTCATCCAATGCAGTGGCAAGATAGTGGATGTCTTCACGATCAAAGGGTGTGATAAAGTTGCGGCTCAACTCAGTGAAGATCTTATGGGTGACTTCGTCGTTTTGGTGTTCCAGATCCTCAATTTTGGCCATGATGGCATTGCATGCACTTTTATCCGTTTCCAGTACCAACTCCCTGAGCGTCTTGGCCATCTCCAGCACACGCTCACTGGATTCCTCAAACATGGTGTAAAAAATACGGTCTTTGGGAAGGAAGATTTTCAGAATCGTATTAAAGGCCATGCATCAAAATTTCGGCAAAAATAGACCTCTCCGGGCACCGGAAAATGGCTGGGCGACAGTTAATAATTCCTTAACATAGCATGGAGGTAATGATTCCTTAACATTGTAACTGTCGCAAACAGCCATTCATGGGGCATTATATATGCAAAAGATTACTTATATTATTGATGTTATTGTATGTTGCTCCACTCAGGGCCCAATTCCTCATGGATATGATCGATACAACGAAAGAATTGGGTAAAAAAACTTATCAAGCCATTGACCGCCTTAATCACATAAGGATTTCCGGATATTTACAGCCCCAGTTTCAGTGGACCAATGGGGAAGGTTCGGTCAATTATAGTGGGGGAGATTTCGCACCCAATTCCAGCAGCAGGTTTATGCTCAGGCGTGGAAGGATCCGATTTGATTATGTACGTACGGATGAAGCAAATCGTAATCAGCTTCAATTTGCGTTTCAATTTGATGGAACGGAGCGGGGCGTGGCCATTCGTGATTTCTGGGGCAGATATTGGGAGAACAAGTTTGAGGTTTTTGCGTTCACGTCGGGGATGTTTGCCAGGCCTTTTGGGTACGAAGTGAATCTGTCTTCGTCTGATCGGGAAGCGCCGGAACGTGGCCGGATGTCTCAGATCCTCATGCGTTCAGAGCGTGATCTTGGTTTCATGGTAAGTGCTGAGAAGCGAAAGCCCGGAAAAGACTGGAAGTTTTTCAAGTTCGATATCGGGATCTTCAATGGCCAGGGCCTTACGGCTGCGGGCGAATTTGATTCATACAAAGACCTCATCACCCAGCTCGTGATCAAACCCCGTGAGGTCGCAAAAAATCTTTATCTCAGCGGGGGTGTTTCCATGTTATATGGTAGTTTGGAGAAAACGGGAACAGTCAGCTATGCGATGGGTGAGGTGAATGGGACAACTCAGTTTGTTGCGGATTCCGTCAATATCAAGGCGGGTGGAATACTGCCACGCCATTATTATGGTATCAACGCACAATTTCGCTACCGCACGGAATGGGGAAATTCAGAACTGCGGGGTGAGTTTTGGAAAGGTACCCAAACTGGAACGCAGACAAGTTCCGAGACCCCTTCGTCCATCCCCCCTATGACACCGATGTATGTAAGACCATTCAATGGCGCGTTTATCGTTTTTCTACAACATATCGTAAATCCCAGGAACCAGATTGGAATAAAACTGGACTGGTATGACCCCAATACAAGGGTGACAGGTAATGCCATTGGATCTGCAGGCAGCAATTTTTCCGACGCTGATATTAAGTATACCACCCTCGGCATGGGTTATATCCGATATGTGAACGAGAACTTCAAACTGGTATGCTGGTATGATTTGATCAGAAATGAAAAGACAGCCCTTCCTGGATATACCGATGATAAGACAGACAATGTACTCACTATCCGGGCACAGTTCAGATTTTAATTTTCTATAATCTGATAACATTGCAGTAATATTCAGGTAACACGCTGGTAACGTTCTGTTAACACCACATTCATTTTGTTGAAGCACTTTTGCCGGACAAAATTAGCTCATGTTGTTTGTTAGACTACTCTTTTTGCTACTGCTTATTTTACCTACATCTTTGATTGCCCAGACATTCACGTTGAATGGAAAGGTGACCAATGAGAAAAATGATGCTGTTTCAGGGGCAACCGTGACTTTCCAGCCAATTGGTAAAACAGTGGTCACCAACGTTGAAGGCCGTTTTTCAATTGTACTTGAGGCCGGAAAGAAATATTCAGTTGAAGTGACTGCTGTTTCATTCAGTCCAAAGACCATCACTGATATCGAGGTGGGTAAGGATCTGGATAACAATCTGGATATTATTCTGAAGCCAGCCGTGAAAGATCTGGAAGGTATTCTGATCAAGTCAACTTCTACCCGTAGGCAGGAGAACACAGTTGCCCTGTTGAATTTTCAGCGGAATAATTCGGCATTATCCAGTGTTCTGGCTGCAGATTTTATTCGCCAGACGCCAGACAGAAACACTGGTGAGGTGTTGAAGCGTGTGAGCGGGGCATCTATCCAGGACAATAAATATGTTGTGGTGCGGGGCTTGAGCGACAGGTATAACCAGGCGCTGCTGAATGATGCACCGATGCCGAGTTCAGAGCCTGATAAAAAGGCATTTTCCTTTGACATGATCCCCGCCGCGATGATTGATAATATCATCATTAACAAGACTGCAACACCTGATCTTCCAGGTGAATTTGCAGGTGGTCTTGTTCAGGTAAATACCAAAGACATTCCTTCGAAGAGCCAGCTTTCTGTTGGATTCTCTCTCGGATACAATACGCAATCTACATTCCAGGATTTCACTTCCAATCCACGTAACAGCTTGGATTGGCTGGGTTTTGACGATGGCAGCAGAAGTTTGCCGTCAGCGCTTCCAGGTGTTTCAGACTATCGTGCCCAGTCTGACGCGCAGAAAATTGAATCTACGAAGTTGTTTAAGGATGATGTATACAGCGAAGTGGTAAAGAAAGCCATTCCAATTACAACACTCAATCTTACCTATTCTGGCAGGAAACAGTATAAGAACGGCGCCAGCTTCGGTACAATTGTTTCCCTCTATCACAGACAGGCACAAATTGTTTACGATGACGTTGAACGTGGAAGGTACGAGCAAGTCAGAACGCCCATTTTTGAAGGATCCGAGATTCAGAATCGATATTCTGTGAGTACAGGTGTTCTTGCCAATTTCACCTATGTAAAAGGAAAGCATAAGGTTTCTTTCAAGAACCTTTTCAACCAATTGTACGATGATAATTATTATACGAGGTTGTTGGCAAATACGGGCAGGTTGCAGGATGTTTCCCTGCGTTCTTCCTTCCTGAACCAACGGTCATTGTATTCAGGTCAGCTGGAAGGAGACCATGTACTTACTACCAGTGGTATCCGCTTTAAGTGGAATGGAAACTTTTCTTTCAACAACAAGACACAGCCAGATTTCCGAACTGCACAATATGTGAGAAGTTTTTCTGATCCCAATGGTGATTTTGAATTGGATGACGATGACACGCGTCGTTTCTTTTCAAATCTTAAAGACTATAACATGGGTGGAAGCGGATACCTCGTGATTCCGTTCACCATGAACAATGAAAAGCAGACATTTAAGTTTGGCGGCGGAAGCCTGGTGCGTTTCAGGGATTTTGATGCAAGAATCTTCAGGTATGAACCGGCATCTGCTTCAACCGATCTGTCCACACCTTATGACCAAATGTTCCTGAAGAGCAATATTAACGACAAAGGTGTTTTCCTTGATGAGCAAACGCAGAATACAGACGAGTACTTTGGTGTTTCAACCCTTAACTCCGGATTTGCCATGTTTGACAACAAGTTTGGGAATTTTAGGGTGATCTGGGGAATGCGTGCAGAGTATTTTGAGCAGTTCCTTGAATCTACGGACCTGTCCGCAAAACGTGTGGTGGTGAATACCCAGAAGTGGGACTTCCTGCCATCCGTGAATATGACCTACTCGTTTAACCCGAAACACCAGCTTCGTGTGGCCGCTTCCAAGACGGTTGCCCGTCCGGAGTTTCGTGAGATCGCACCCTTCCAGTTCTTCGACTATGAGCAGATCTGGGGTATTGCAGGTGAAACGAATCTGAAGCGTACCTCGATCCTCAATGGCGATATCCGTTATGAATATTATCCAAAGTCAGGCGAGATTCTTTCGGTTGGATTATTAGCCAAGCAATTCACTAACCCGATTGAGATCAGGATGGATCCAGGTAGCAATGGTGACCGTTGGTTGTTTAACTATGCTAACGCTGAAAGTGCCACACTCTATGGTGTAGAACTGGAGATCAGGAAGAGCCTTGATTTTTTGAGTGACAATCTTTCTAAACTGTATTTCGTAGGTAACGCAACTTTCCTTGAATCAAAGGTTACCCTGATTACCCAATCTAACAATAACCAAAAGCAAGAAGTTGACAGACCATTGTTCGGCCAGTCGCCCTACCTCATCAATGGTGGTTTCCAATATTTAGGCAAAACATGGAATGTAACGGCTTTGTATAACCGAATTGGCCCCAGGCTTGCTCTCGTGGGTGATCCGGTTGGTGCAGGCTTCTATGATATATATGAAAAGCCCCGGAATCTTGTTGACCTGGGAATCTCCAAGAAACTCTGGGACAACAAAGGTGAACTGAAACTTACCGTATCTGACTTGCTGAATAACCAGTTTGCTTTCTATGACAATCCTACAACAAAAGCTGGTTATGACTTTGATGGTGGAGACAGGATCAACTACGCTTACAGACCTGGTACAACCATCACCCTTGGATTTACGTACAACTTTGACCTCAAATAATGTTTAAAACGCTTATAATTAATAGTATGAATACGCTTAGGAAACTTACCGCATGTGCATTGTTGCTGTCCTTGATCAGCTCTTGCATTAAAATTGACATGTCTACCGACTCAGGAACCGGAGGAGGTACAACTCCTGATGATCCAAATACCACAAAGGTTTTGACAGGTTCTTATGAAAGGAATATCACCCTTCAGGCAGGTACTTACACACTGAAAGGATATGTTTATTTCACTTCAGGAACAACATTGAGTATCCCTGCAGGAACCATCATCAAAAGTGATGTTTCCCAGAAAGGTGCATTGATCATTGAGCGTGGCGCAAGAGTTGAAGCTTTAGGAACTTCAACAAGCCCTATTGTATTCACTTCAGGAAAACCAGCCGGTCAGCGTGCACGTGGTGACTGGGGTGGAATCATTTTATTGGGTAATGCACCTACCAACAGGCCACTTTCACCCGCTCCATTGATCGAAGGCGGTGTTGACCGCAGGTATGGTGGCAGCATCCCTAATGACAACTCTGGTACAATGCGCTACGTTCGCATTGAGTATGCTGGTATTGCTGCTGAACCCGGATCAGAAATCAATGGACTGACACTTGGAGGGGTAGGCTCGGGAACTACACTTGAGTTCATTCAAACATCATATGCGAATGATGACGCTTACGAGTTGTTCGGTGGTACCGTGAATATGAAGAACCTTGTAGCTTATGCTACATCAGACGATGATCTGGATTTTGATTTCGGTTATACTGGTAAGATTCAGTACGCTATTGTACAAAGAAGGCCAGAGATCGCGGATACAGACGCTGGTAACGGAGTAGAAGCTGATAATGATGGTTCTGGAACAGCTGCGCTTCCTTATACAAGGCCAGTACTTTCAAATATTACATGGATCGGTCCTAACGGTGATGCTGCTACCCAGGCTAACCTGAACTTCGCAAACAGATGGCGCAGGGCTGTCAGATTTGAAGTACGTAACTCTATCATGATGGGCTTCCCTAAAGGTGGTTTCTCAATGGAAAGTGCTTCAACAGCTGCTTCATATAATACAGATACTTCTGTGTTCAGCAATAATCTCGTACACGCTTTGGCGGATGCTTACAGAGTTGACGCATCTGCAGGTGGTGTGATCACAGCAGCCAATGTAAAAACGAAAGCTGAAGCTCGTGGCTGTACTACATATACAGATCCTACATTGATCGGACTGGAAGCCCCATTCAATTGGGACGTTCCCAACTATATGCCTAAGGCAGGTTCACCAGCGCTTTCCGGAGCAAACTTTACGGGTATGGACCCCTTCTTCACCGTTGTAACTTTCCGCGGTGCATTGGGTACCAATAATTGGACCACTGGATGGGTGAGCTATACGCCCCAGACGAACGTTTATTAGTCAGTAAACAATTTATTCAGAAGCAGCCGCATTTCGCGGCTGCTTTTTTTATATTCACACTATGGTAAGAATTTTTCTCATCGGATTGATTTGCTGGTTAATAGCCTGTAATAGCGAACAGAAAGCTGGCTCATCAGATAGCCAAAGTATTCCTGTATCTTTATCCCCGGAAATAACAAAGGTTACTTCAGATTCCGTTGAAGTACTCTACTATCGAAAACCATTTACTGATAAGGAGCGATACACTCGTTTTTTTTCAAGCCTCGTTACCAAAGACACCGGATTCATTCAGTCATTGAAATCCATCCTTCTCTTACCCGGCGTAAAAGAAGACTCTCTTAGGGCCTGCATGTCTGAAGGAAAGATCAATATTCCATTAAAGGGGGATGCTTATCAGGTGGTATATTTTTCACGCGAGGCAAAGCCCTGCAATTATTTATACGTTATCCGGGATGGGCAGTTTTATTATTACCTTCTGGATGAACCTGTGCTGCAAAAACTAAATGAATTAGAGAAAGGGGCCAAAGCGCTATAGGACATCACTTTCTTCTCAGCCGCGATATCTTGGGATCATAGGCAAAGGCAACCTGGTAAGACAATTTTGATATGGAGGGATTTGCTTCACCGATTTTCAGGTCAACGGTTTGGGGGGTGGGTTCGCAAACGGTAAATTTCTGGCCATTGTATTCCACGGTCTGGCCAAATGATTTAGGGAATTGTATCCCGATGCTGACATGCTTAGGATAAACCAGCACAACCATGGGCAGGTCATAAATTTCTTTCACGAGATAGTAAAACAAAGAGACCCGGTCTTCGCAATCGCTTGACTCATTCAAAAGGGTTAATTCGGGGCTGTATATTTTTTCCCTTCCAAAGTTTTCAGTATCAGGTTTGAACAGGAACGCGTATCGTGTAAAATGCATGAGAAAGTCAACGCCATTCCGAACCGGCAATCCTTTGATCTGTTTTCTGAGTGCGGGAATCAACGATTGGTAAGCGTCGGCACTCATGGGAATATTGAAGTGCTTCTCGTAGTCTGTAACCGGATAATTTTTGAAGTAAGCGCTAACAGATCCGTTCAGCTTAACCCTGAAATGATAATCCTGTTCATTATATGTAAACTTAAGATCTTTGGTGACCGTCATGTTCCTTACGTTAGGCAATGAACTCACACGATATGAAAAAGCGGTGGTGTTTGCACCCTGTGTAGTACGCAGGGTGTTGAATTTTTTGTGCTCAAAATCTATCTTAAATCCATAGTCGTGATAGTTCAGGCATACATAATTTTTCCCGGCCTCTCTCCTGATGGGGATATTGTAAATGTTTTCTTCGCAATGCACATAAAACAAAAGTGTTCCATCCGCATAGGCAAGTATTGCATCAAAACCGGAAGCTTTGAGCAGGTACCATTTGTAGATAGTATATAAATGATAGTTGGCAGTCTTAGGTGCCAGTTGGTCTGCGATTCTTCGGATGAGCTGGTAATAAAGCCAATCGTCCAGTTTATGACCCTCCCTGAATTCTTTCAGGTCATTTACAAGGCCCGCGAAGGACGCCTCCGGTATTTGCCTGCAATAGGCCTCCAATTCTTCCTGGGAAACCGGTGAGGATGTATCGATGAATACAGGTTGGGTAAACCGATGGGTCATCGAATCGCCGAAACAATCAAAGGCAACCTGTTGTACATACCGCTGTGCCCTGACATCATCGGATGAAAATAGTTGGATCAATAGAAAACATATGACGAGGTTGCGGAGCAATGGGCTAAATAGATTTAATCATTTCGTAATGTTTAGGCAATAAACAGGCTACAAAGCCGGTCTATTTTCAATCTTTTATAATTAGTTCCTTAAGCAAAGAGTAGCGACCGCCCTAGTCTTGGGGTGGTCTTTTTCTTATGTTAAGTTATCATTAATTCTTGATATTATCCCTATCATTAACGAGATTTTAGTGTATTAAGTATGTAAGTCCTTTATTATTTGTTAAGGTAAAGTGCTCATTTCCATAATCTTAGGGTAATATTCTGGTCATCTGGTAAGGGTATTTTGCACATGAAAAGCGGTTGATCAATCCGTGTGAGATCTGGAATTTCTATTGTAAACCTTCCGATTGTCACCATCAGGTGGATCACTGGTTGTGGCGTCTCATATATTTGTCCAGCTGGGTCTTATAAATGAGTACTCAGTGCCAATCTGAGCATTGACTCGGAGAAGGGAATGCAGACTTCACAAAGAAACTATACTATAAGCAGTAGTTGGGTCATAAAATGTCCGGATATTTCTATATCCGGACTTGTTTTACATTTAAATGAATAGTATGAAAACCAGCCTTGATTACATTTTCGATTTGTATGCGTTGCATGGTAGCGAAGATTACATTGGTGAACCCGTTTCTCAGTTGGAACACATGTTACAGTCCGGGGAGCTGGCGAGGAGAGAGGGACAGCCAGACGAAGTGATTCTTGCTGCATTCTTTCACGATTTAGGGCATTTGCTTGCATTTGAGGGAGTGGTGGACCATATGGAAGGATTCGGTGTTGTTTCTCATGAGAAGCTGGGGGCAGATCTTTTGCGTGATGCAGGTTTTTCCGAGAGGGTTGCTTCCCTCGTAGAAAGCCATGTTGAAGCCAAACGGTATCTCACGTGTAAGCATCCTGTCTATTATGATTTGCTGTCAGAAGCCAGTAAAGCCACGCTTGATCTTCAGGGAGGGAGAATGAATGATGAAGAGGCCATTGCTTTTGAGAAAGATCCATTGTTTGATCTGAAGATTAAATTGCGTTATTGGGACGACGAAGCAAAGTCAACTGAGCCAGTTGGGCAGTCGCTTGCATTTTACAGGGAACTGGCGGAGAAACATCTACATCAAACTAAGTATTAATTTCATTTATGAGAACAGCATTGGTTGTATTTGACATTGCAGGCACCACCGTAGTTGACAAAGGAAATGTTGCAGATAGTTTCATTGCGGCATTCCGGAAACAGGGGTTTGATATTCCCCGTGAGGCAGTAAATGAAGTCATGGGTTATCGGAAGATCGAAGCTATTCAGCAATTGCTTTCACGATTTTATAGTACATCTGTATCTAATCAAGCGCTGATTGATAAAATACATACCGCATTTGAGGAAACCATGTTGCAATTTTATATGGCCGATAAGGATCTGTCACCCCTCCCTTTTGCCGAGGAGACGTTTCAATGGCTTCAAAACAAAAGAATAAAAGTTGCGCTCAATACAGGCTTCACACGTTATATCACTGAAGGGATCTTGTATAAACTTTCGTGGAAGAATAATCCCCTGATTGATGCTGCCATTTGTAGCGACGAAGTTCCACAGGGCAGGCCCGCACCTTTCATGATCCAAACACTCATGGAACAATTGGGTGTGGATGACGCATCCAAAATTGTTAAGGTGGGGGATACGGAGGTGGACGTCCTGGAAGGGAGAAATGCGGCATGCGGATTGGTGGTCAGCGTAACCACTGGAGCATATACTCGCTACCAGCTGGAAACCTACCATCCGGATCATATTATTGACAGCCTCTCAGAACTCTCTGCTTATATTCGTTGATATGGGCAAACGCCGTAACCATGTAGCTGTTGCTGCATACATCGCCTTACTGACTTTTTTGACCTACACTTCGGTTTATGCATTCAGAAAACCATTTACGGTAGCGCGTTTTCAGGACTTTCAGCTGATGGGTTTGCCATTACAGACGGTACTCATTATTAGCCAGGTGGTTGGTTATATGCTAAGCAAGTTTGCCGGCATCAGGATCATTTCGGCATTGAAAAGGCAGCGCAGATGGAAGGCTGCAGCTTTGTTGATTGGTACTGCCTGGCTTGCCTTGTTGTTGTTTGCAGTACTGCCTTATGTACTTGCACCCTTGTTGTTCATGATCAATGGTTTTTGCCTGGGATTCATGTGGGGAATTGTATTTAGCTACGCAGAAGGCCGACGGGCTACTGATATGATCGGCTCCGTACTGGCAGTTAGTTTTATTTTTGCCGGCGGATTTACAAGGTCTGTAGCAAAGTTTTTGATCATTGATCTTCATGTGTCAGAGTTCTGGGCGCCTTTCCTGACAGGATTGATTTTTGTTGTTCCATTGATTGTGTTATTCTATTTTCTCAAAAAAGCGCCTGCCCCCGATGCACTTGATATTGAAGAACGTGTGGAAAGGGTAAGTATGTCAAAAGAAGACAGGGCAGCTGTATTCAATCAGTATAGAGGTGGGTTAATTATGATTGCCGTTGGGTACGGTTTGTTGACGATCATCCGGGATATACGAGACAACTATATGGGGAATATGTGGCGAGAGTTAGGTTTTGCAGACTCTGCTTCTATTTTTACGACATCGGAAACGAGGATCACACTGATTGTGCTGGGCGTTATGGCATTGTTGATCCTGATCCGCAACAATATGCTTGCTTTCAGGGTGATTCATGGGATCATTATGATTGGGTTTCTTTTGGCCGGGTTAAGTTCATTGCTTTTCCTGACAGGCAATTTATCTGGATTGCTTTGGATGCAATTGGTGGGTCTTGGCTTATACATGGCCTATATTCCTTACAACGCTATTTTTTTTGACAGAATGATAGCTGTATTCCGGATCAGAGGAAATGTTGGGTTCCTCATTTACTTTATAGATGCATTCGGATATCTGGGAACAGTCTGCGTAATGTTGGTCAAAGAGAGTATTAGCCTTGATATGCAATGGTCCTCTTTTTATGCCAATATGGTTGTTGTTGTTGGATTCTTTGGATTAGCCGGAACTATTTTTTCACTTGGTTATTTTATCAGGAAGTTTCAATCGGTAAATCAACTATGAGAAAAAATGCTGTAGTGGTTGGAGCAGGTATTGCAGGCTTGGCCATGTCAAGATCCCTGGCGGAGAAAGGTTTTCACGTAACTGTTTTGGAGCGAAACCATCATGCCGTGGGTGCAAGTATCAGAAACTTTGGGATGGTATGGCCGGTTGGTCAGCCCGATGGGGAGTTGTATATGGCTGCAAAAAGAAGTGCGGAGATTTGGGCAGATTTTTGCCGTCAGGCAAATATTTATAGTGATGCTTCTGGCAGTCTCCATGTTGCATATAAACAGGACGAGATGGATGTACTGCAAGACCTTTTCTCTTATTATAAAGGCTCGAGAAATGTGAAACTCTTGAGCGCTGAAGAAGTCGCGATTTCTTCTCCTGCTGTGAATCCCGATGGATTGAAGGGTGGATTTTGGAGTGGAGATGAGTTGATCGTAGATCCCAGGCAGGCCATTGCAACACTGCCATCCTGGTTGGAAGAAAAATATGGTGTAAAATTTTTATGGAACAGGGCTGTAGTGGGCGTCAAAAAAGGAATAGTGGTCACCGGGAATGAAACAATTGAAGCAGACCTGATCATAATCTGCAGTGGTGTGGAATTCGAAACATTGTTTCCCGGCATCTTTGCACAGTCTCCCATTACAAAATGCAAATTACAAATGCTGCGATTGGAGTCACAGCCTGGTGGCTGGAGGATGGGCCCGGCATTGTGTGGCGGACTTTCCCTTACCCATTACCAAAGTTTCAAGGTAGCTCCTTCCCTGGGGCAATTGAAAAAACGTATTTCCAACCAGATGCCTGCGTACGTGAAATGGGGTATCCATGTCATGGCTTCGCAGAATGGCCTTAATGAGATCACTATCGGTGATTCCCATGAATATGGCGGTACGCATGATCCCTTTGATCAGGTTGAAATCAACCAACTCATTATGGACTATCTCAAAGGATTTGCCCGCTTCCCTGACATGAGGATTAAACAAACATGGAATGGTTGTTATGCCAAATTGACCAATGGCGATCCTTACTTGTTTCATGCTGCAGAGCCAGGGACTTATCTGTTTAATGGACTCGGCGGAGCAGGGATGACCCTTTCATTCGGGATTGCTGAGAAACTGGTCAACGCGCTGTAACATCACATTCACATAACAACTGGTTAATATCATGATTACATTGGGTAAATAGCTTGCAGGCACATTAGAGTTTATTTAATTTTCTCATGTAGTCCTTTGCAATTTTTTGGTACCCCTGCTGTGTCTACGGTAGGGGTTTTTCTATGCCTTATTGAGTGTGAAACCAAAGGTTGTGCCGATGTCCAGCTTGCTGCGCACATGAATGCTGTGCCCATGTGCTTCAACAATGTGTTTACAAATCGCAAGTCCCAGGCCGGTTCCGCCGATGTTCCTGCTCCGGCCATAGTCAGTTCGGTAAAACCTTTCAAAGATCCGGGGAAGATGTTCCTCTGAAATGCCGATGCCATCATCACTGATTTCTACAAGAATACTCTTGCCATCGGTATTGTAAACGCTGGCTTCAATGTACCCATTGGGCTTACCATATTTGATCGCATTATCCACCAGGTTGATCAATACCTGACGGGTTTTTTCTTTGTCGGCACGTACGATGATTAATGCCTCACAACCTTTTTTAATCACACATTTCGCATTCTTATCTGCTGCTTTGATGGTAAGCGAGTCATATACTTCGCGGATGAGGTCCTGGATCGCAAAATCCGTCAGATGCATTTGCTGTTGTCCGCTTTCCAGGGCTGAGATAACATCGAGATCATCGATGAGGTTCACCAACCGATCCACATTCCGGGAGGTATTTTCCAGGAATTTCTTATTAACGTCGGGATTATCCAACGCACCGTTCAACAGCGTATGAATATAGCCCTGGATCGCGAAAACGGGTGTCTTGAATTCATGGGAAAGATTCTGCAAGAACTCTTTCCGATAGGCTTCATTCTGGCGCAACACTTCAATTTCCTGCTTGCGTTGCTCTGCCCACTTTTCTACGTCTTCACTCACCTCGTCGATGCTTTTCTGCGGCAGCACAGATTTGAAGTAAAACTCCTCCCGTTTCGTGGCCTTTGTTTGGGAGATGAATTTGTAGATGAGCTTGATC
>Ga0214163_1000387_pt1 | contig 20902 bp, 18 predicted proteins | sample LakMenepilimnion_2_FD_153001 | JGI IMG/M metagenome (GOLD analysis project Ga0214163, IMG submission 153001) | Freshwater microbial communities from Lake Mendota, WI - Practice 15JUN2010 epilimnion v4 | ecosystem: Environmental > Aquatic > Freshwater > Lake > Epilimnion/Euphotic zone | place... | reverse complement strand
TTGTCTACCTAATTGACTTGCAAGAACAGGGATAGTTGTTTGACCAGTTTGCTTACGCTTGTTCAAACCACCACTGATAACATTCATCATAAAGTCAATATCAGTTTCAAATGTAGTATCTGATACAGATTTACCTGGACCTGCATCATTAGCCCACTCGTCTATTTTCTTCTTGTCTTTCTTGTCATCATACTCAATGTCTTTTTTGACTTTCTTACCAGCTTCTTCTGCTTTGTCATCTTTCTCACTAGTAGATTCTTCAGATAACATTGCTAATTTTTTGTAAAGACTAAAGAAACTTGATTCTGACATTCTTTCTTTTTGTTCTCCTTCGGGGTCGTCATCAGGTATGGGATCGTCTCCTTGGTCATCAGGTGTGGGATCGCTCTCTTGGGCAGGAGGTTCGTGATCGTATTTAGGATCAGGAATTATTTTTTCAACTTCGTTCATAGAAGCTTGCATTTCTTCGTCAGCATCACCAGCTTCAACACCAATGTTTCCTACGTCACTTGCTTCACCACCGTCGCCACCTTCGTCAATATCTTGACTTGGATTATATGCGGCTGCGGCTGCATTTGCGGCTGATACTGATGCATCTTCTGCATCAACTTCTGCGGCACCACTGTCTGGAGGATTATCTTCGGCCATCTGATAAGTCATTTGGTCTTCTGATTCAACTTCATCAACCATTTCTTTATCTTTACTACAAGAGTGACCTGCTTCCATCATTCCACCGCACGACTCGCAAGTTTCTTCATCGTGTGATTGACTACCACCAATACCTGATAGTTTCTTCATCAAACTCATCATACCATCGTGATCGCCAACTACTTCAATCGCATCACCACCTGCGCCAATTTCAGCTGGCTCACCACCGTTATCTACTGTCATTGGATCTGCGTGTGACATTCCAGAACTGTCATCACCACCAAACAGTCCTAGACCTGCCGATTTGATAACGCTCAATAGTTGGTCAGCTTCACCGTCTTGTGCTGATACACTTACTGAATCAGGAGCACCTTGTTGTCCTTTGCTGATAGAAACAGTCATACCTTCAGTAACTTCTTTATCTTCTAATAGTGCATTTAATTGTTTGTCTAATGCTTCAAAAGCAAATGCATCATTCTTAACGAACTCTTTACCACCTAATGAGAACTTGCTACCCTTTGGTGTGTTCTTAGCGGCCCAAGTGAATGGACTTTCTTCAATGTCTGCTTCAGCTAGTTCACCTTCTTCAGCACCATAGCTTGCCATTGTGTTTACTACTGGGGTAGTCTCACCAACGTAACCTTGAATTGGCATCTGACCATAGCACTCATCTAGACCTTCTTTGTAGCCTTCATGGTAGCAACGTGCTTCTTCCATGTCTTCGTAGTTCTTACCACAATGTGCGTGACCACGTAGACCGTGTGCTTTGCCTTCTGAACGTGCGGCATTTAATTTTTGATCCATGCCTTCTTTAACCATTTTCTTTTTGCAATCAGCTACCATTTGTTTTAATTCTTTCTGGTCACAATCAGGATGCATTTTGCAAATTTCTGCTACAGACTTTCCATCCTGACACATTTTTTTAATATGTGACATTGGTGGGCATTTCTTTTTGTCAGTCTTTGATTCTGAATCCATATCTTCTTTAACTTTCTTTTTATTAACTGATTCATCTACATTAGTATTTCTAATAGGCATACCGTTATCGTCTAAACCGTTTTGAGCACTAGTTCCTTTGTTACCAAACTTGCCCATAGCCCCTGCTTGGCCAGGGGCTTCACCAAAGAATGAGTTTGCAAACATCAACAGTAAAAAGCCAATAACTGCCATGCTACCACCGGCTATTGTGCCCCACATTGTGGCAGAGGCGCCTGCCGCACCTAGTAGACCCAAAGTATATAATGCCTGAATTAACTTACCTTGCCAGTTGCCAGCAATGCCTTCAGCCATTTCAGGTTTGTTTGCGGCTCTATCAATTCCTAAAGCTTGTACTACCTTCATAGCATTTTCTTTACTAGGAGTAAAATCACCGCCGGTTGCTTGTTTAACTGCGCTGGCAATTTTTTCTGCATCTGGACCTAATAATTTCATTAGTTTAGGTACCAACATACCTTTGAGTTTGTCCATAATACCTTCGTCAATTTTATCTTTCTTTTTCTTCAAGTCGTTTTTACCCTCACCATCTTCTGCGTAGTCAGGGATACCGTTTTTGTTAGCATCTGGCTTTTTCTTGCTTTCTAATGTCAATGGACTAGCTAATGCATCACGGGGAGGCATATCAGCTTCTTTGATTTTCTTTAATTGTGAGCCTGCAATTTTTGTTGCGGCTTCTTTACCATACTTAGGTGTTAGTTTACGAACTAATGCATCAAAGCCTGTAGTAGCATTGTTATGCTTACCAATGTCGCCTTCTTTCATTTCTTCATCACCGCCAAGTTTAAGAGTACCTTTTTCAGATGCTTGCTTAATTGTGTTAGCAGTTGCCGCATCAGCAGTTCCCATTGGCTTACCATCTGCACCAATGATTTGACTTGCACCTGGCATTGGCTTAACAGTAATACCCATTTCATTCAATGGTTCATACATTTGGTCAAGATATTCTTTGATACTATGCTTCTTAGTTTTCTTTTTGTCATACTTAGGTAACTTAACATCTTTACCTTTAGTTACGCCAAACGCACTGAAGTCATAACTCTTATCTTCACCTGATGTAGATGTAGCTTTCTTTGGACGACCTTTACCTTTTTTCTCGGCAGTTTTGTCTTTAACTTTATTGCCTTCTTCATCTTCATCGTCTTTACGACCATAACCACCTGGCTCAGCAGTGTGCTTGATGCCAGTTTTAGTTTTTGTTGTTGCTTCGTTCAACTGGTCTAGTTGTGATATTAAACTTTTGAAATCCATTTTATGTTCCTTTTATTTAGATGCACTTGCGCCAGTTTGTGGCTTCGGTGGACGTTTGATTGTACTCATTGGGCTCTTTTCACCCATCTGTTTGTCATCCAAGTAAGGCTTGAATGGATCGAATGCGTCAGGTGTTTTTGCACCTGCGTAAGGGGTATCAATTTTTGATCCCTTCGATTGGTCTTTGATACTAGACAAGTATCTGTCACCATAGTTTTTGCTAGCTTCTTTAGCACCAGGTTGTTCTTCTAATTCAGGATGCAATAGTAATGGATTATGACTCATCTCATTAGCATAGCCTACCTGTTCACTATCAATGCTGTCATTAAAATCAGTTCCAACAACACGAACCATATCAACCTGATAACCCAATAGTTGTGCAATCTGTTGAATCATTGGCTCTGTCGCTGGATAGCGAAAATCTGCTTTGATAATAGTAATAGACTGATTACTCAAGTTAGGAAATCCATACGGATTCTTTTGAATAGGAGTTTTTACTGGATCACTAATTCTGATAGGATCAAATTTATTAAGATTGTACTTAAACAAATCTATAAAATTCTTATCCACATCGCCAGCAATCTTGATAGTGTAATTGTAAGTATGTACACTTTCTGTTATATAATGTTTGAGGCTTTTCATTTCTTATTCCTGTATTCTGTATTTATCATTTATCTGTTGTTTTAGTTGCCAACATCTTAAGCAGTTCATTACGGTCTAAACTCTTACCTTCGCCTAACGGGGTAGCATTTATTTCTTCTTCTTTACCTGCTGTTTTCTGGTCTAGTTGTGCTTTTTTAAGCTGTAAATCAAGCATTTTAAGCTTCTTGTTGATTTTAGCTGTCTTTGATGTAATAGCGTGTCCTAAGAAACTACTAGCACTATTAAAGATTTCACTAGCAAAACGACTGTCAACCTGCATACCCAAATCCATTAAATCTTTATAACTATCTGTTGCCAATCTAGCAAGTTCATCCATCTCTGTATCACTTGCTTCTAATCCTCTGACTTGAGGAAGTGCGGCTTCAATCTTATCTAATGCTTCTGCTGTATCCGTTGTAATTTCTTCCATATTTTCAGGTAAAGAAATAGTGATACCTCTATCATTATTTTCTGGAAGTTCAAATAAATCTTCTAATTTTTTTGTCATAAAAGTATTTATTTACTTACGTGAACCGTTTCTAAAAAGGTCATCCTCAGTAATAACTCTAAAAATGTAACCTTGTTGTTTACAGAAAGCCATAGCAGCCTGCCATTTAGCGTGATTGATTGCTACAACCATTCTATCTTTAGCACTAGCAACTTTACTCTCAATAAGACTTTGTTTTTTTGGTTTAATCTCTACAACTTCTGCTATCTGTTTACCATACTTGTTTTGATAAACTACAAAGAAATCAGGTATATATATTGTAGGTTTACCGGTAAATGGATGACGATATGGAACACTGAATGATTCGCTAGCCCAATACAATACGCTTTTGTTACTATCACAGAAGGTCATAAATGTAAGTTCCCAACCACTGCGATATCTAGGAGTATGTTTACCTACATATTTTGTTGGGTTCTTAGGAGTGTATATACCCTGTGCATACTTAGCCATTACAATACTACGTTTCTAGCGACATTCTGATTAGGTTGAGGTACAGTACCTATACCGTATAATGCTGTTTTACTTTTGAAACTGTTAAGATAATATGTAATAACAGTATTCATTTCTAATTTGTTGTTAAGACCTCTAATGTAGTTAAGCAAGTCTAATACAGGAACTTGTGTTTGCTGAGATATTCTAAACAGATTTACTGTGAAATTATCGGCTATTTGTTTTGTTTCGCATACTGATACAAAATATCCACGAACAATATCATACTCATTACCATTGACTACCAAGTCAAATGCGTAAAAGTCATCAAATATTCTTACTGTTGAATCAAGTTGAGTTCGTGTGTCAAGTATTCTAGCCATGTATAAATCTCCTAAAAGTATTTATACATTTAACCTTGACCAGATTGATTACCGGCATTAGCTGGGCCGATTCGTTGAGGGAACGCTAATACATTAGGAGTAGGACTACCTGCACTTGCAACACCTGCAGGTGTTACACTAAATCCAGGATAATATGTAGTAGTTCTAACTGTACCAGGTAATGCTTGCTGTGTTGCTTGTGTTAATATACCGTTGATATCTGATTTTGCCACTTGTTTTAGATTTGAATTTTTAAATGTGTTATATGATGTACCGGCAATTTGAATAGCACCTAAAATGTTACCATCACTTAATGCTTGGGTGAATCCACCGGCTGCATCTACTAAACCACCTTGACCTAAAATTGTTTGGTTAGAACCTAAACGTGATATAGGACTTAGGGTTCTATCATAATTAGCATCTAAGCCAAATCCTGGTACAGTATTGCTAGGTGTGCGTCCATCCATTGCTCCCTCAGCATATTGAACAGTTTCATAATCAATAGTCATTGTATTAGTCATCGTACCATTGCCTGTACTATAATCATATGTATCGTGGCTAAATCTCGTAAGTATAGGATTTATTAATGTGTATAACACAAAGTTGTGTTGATTAAACCCATATATTTGTATGTTTTTAAAGAAAGGTATTTTACTAACACCCTGTGAAGAATTGCTTAATGTTTGTGATGGGGCTGATGTATCGCCTATATATCCCCAGTCCGCATCACCGGCTATTGAGTTATTGTATATATTGCGTGAATTATAATCAGCCGCTAAGTTTAACGGTGTATTAGTTGGTAATTGTGGACCAACACGCCCTGCTGTTATCGAAACTGGTTTAGTTGAATCTTTATAATAATAGGTATAATAGTTATACCACATATTACGAACGCTGTTTCCGTTATCATCATGGAATGTAATGTCTATAGGATCATATTTAATTTTAGTTTGAACAATACGCTTACGATTGTATTGATTCATAACGTGCGTGTCAAAACTATATGAAGGTAATTTTACCGTCTTGACTGCTAATCCAAAGTTTGTTCCAGTCGCAAGTCCAACTGAATAAACTGCAGGATTTATTTCAAAATATACATGGAATAAGAATTTAAGTTTAGGTGCATACTGATATGCATTTGGTCTAAAAGTCTTAGCGGCGTGAGTATAATCACGCAGGTAGTCGTTGCCGAAGAATCCTCCGGCAGCGTCCTTAAGTAAATTTTGAAAAAATCCAGACATGGATTAAAATTTCAATTAACCTTGACCAGCACCGATACCAGTAACAATAGAACCACCCAAGATTCGACCAATGTTTGTACCAACACCAGAAGTCAATGGAGACTGAATAGCGTTATCGTAACGAATAGTCAATGCAATTGTTGCGATTTCATTTGATCCATAATTTAATGCACCATAGTTAGCTACTTTTAAGTAGCAACCATAACATTCCCAAGTTTCTAATATTTGAGGAACAGCAGTACCATTGCCACCGTCTAAGATTTCAATGTTTGTTTGGAACTTATAATCTTGACCAGTAGCGGCTGAAGCTTGCTCAACCATATCTAATTGTTTCTGAACTTGCTGACCTACTAATTTAGAAACGCTACCAGAAGCATCATCTCTTAAATTAACTGTCAACTCATTCCAACTGTGTCTACCTGCCAAATATAATGTTGAGTTATAGATAGGTAGTGTAATTTCTTCAAAACTGATTTGTGGTCTATTGATATCCATTACCTGTTTTGTTAGTTCAACGGTAGCTCCAACACCAAAATTCAGAAAACTAACTCTGAAACGATATTGTAATTTAGGCATTAATAAGCCCTGATTTCCACCTGCGTTATCTGACGCTACGGTCATGTTGAACAATGATTGTGAGGCTGTTGCCATTTTTTAATCTCCTGTATCTTTATTTATCTTTAAGATGATACCCCTTTCGGGGGCATCATTTATACACCTGATATTTCACCTGTGTTTAGAACACGAACCGGGATGTAGATGAATTCAGCCGCTTTTACTGGCTCAATCGCAACGTCTACCCATAATTCATTTCTATCTATTCTTGCCGGGGTGTTATTACTATCATCGCACTGAACGAGATAATCATAAATACCGCGTTTGGCGACTAGATCAACCATCAATGTTTGAATAACACCAGCAATACTATTACGTGTTAATGTATCATTAGGTTCGAATACGAACGGTCTAGCTGCCAATGTTAGTTGACGGCGAATGTAGTTAACTAATCGTGCAACGTTAGTTCTGTCCAATGCACTTTGTGAATTGAAACTGTTTTTGTTACCATAGTTCAACAAGCCAACACCAGTGAAGAACACTAATGGATTGATTTGATTGATATACAATACATCACGAATTCCTAAACGTGTCTTGATTGCTACAAATTCACCAGTAGTACGATCCAAGTAACCAATGTTTAACGCATTGTCGATATTACCACGACGAGTACCGGCTGCCGCTAACCACGGATAAGCAACAGTATCATTACGTAAGAACGTGCGTAACATCATATGTGATGCTGGAACAACAACTTCGTTACCTTGTAAGTCATTTGTAATACCACTTGGGTAGAATAGACCCAAATAAGTGTTACGTGTAACTAAACCAGTCTCACCGGTTGATGTTGCACCTGCGTCATTGTTAGCCCAAGCTTGAATATCAGTAGCACTATCAGTAAGACCTAATGGTGTATCACCGATAATGTAACCTGTCTCCCCACGATCCGCATTCAATACAACCATGTTAGGTTGTAGTTCTGGATAGTTAGGAGTAGCCATCAAGTTAAAGTAGTTATCTTCATCACGAATGTCTGTGTTAGTATCAATTGCTGAACGCAATGCTTGAACAACCATAGCACGTTGTGCCGCACGTCCCATATAAGGAGCACCACTTGCAGTATTACCACTTACTGTTACCCAAGATGCTGTCTCGGTTGGGTAGCTACCTTCATCAGGGAAGTTAGCTGGAGTAAGGTAGTTACTACGATACTGTTTAACATTATAACCTGAACGGCGTGTGTTGAATAACAACATACCTTGTGGATATAGTGTTGGATTAGGAGCATCTAAATCTAAGTAGTTACTTGACAACATTGTTTGTATTGTTGGAATAGGATCATCTGTAATACTTGTATTACCATTTGTTGCCCAACGTGCATCTTGGAATAGAACACCTGTTGAACCTGTTTGGTCAGTATTGTTAATCAATACCCACGTATTCTCACCGTTGACTGCTTGCCAACGACTGATTACTGGATATAATTCTAAATTACTTGTATCAATCCACAAGTCACCATATGCTAATGCAGTACCATCACTTTGTGTTGTAGGTGCAGTAGCACTAATGATAGGGCCATTTACATCAGTTGTATTTGTTCCGGTTGAAGCAGGTGCACCAGTCGTATCGTATGCTGTATTTCTATAACCAATCCAAGCACCGCCTTTTTGAACCATAATATCAACTTGGTCAACAACAGACCAGAACCAGTTAGTATTATTAGCAGGTTCAGTTACTGGAGCACCTTCGTTTGCAGTATAAGTAAATTCAACCCAGTTACTTAACTGAGTTCTATATTCTGCAACAGGGGCACCTGATATATACGTTACTGCTGTTACTGCACCTGTTGAAACGGCCGTAACTTCAACAACTAAATCGTTAGCGGGTGTTGCACCACCAAATACTGTACCAGCAATTGTAATTGTATCACCTATTGCATATCCACTTCCTCCGGCAGTTACACCGTCACCGTTTAAAAGATATGTTCCGTATATTGACTGTGCTTGAAATGTTGCGGCAGAACCACTTCCACTAGTAGAAGTTTGTGCTATACCAGTAGAACTTACAAATACACTTGGACCATACTTAACACCAGTTGTTGTTCCTATAATAAAACCAGCTTCTGTGATTAAACCATTACTTGTACCAGTAGATACAAATGATGAATCTACGTAATCAGTCATAATAATTTCACCACCTTCAGTATGTGTTAACTGAATAGAACCTTCTGTTGTTACTGTTGCTGTTGTGTATGGAATACCAGCGGCATACCAAGCTGTTACAAAATCCGTAGCGTCACTATTGTCGGCTAAAGTAAAATTGTATGCTGAACTCAATGTTGTGCTGCCGGGAACACTTACATAAACATCCATATAATACGGGCCTGCTGTAAAATCAGGGGCTGTATTACTACCTGTTATGACAGTAGGACCAGTTGCAATTCTCTCCCAGAAGTACACCGGTGCCTGAGGGAAAGCACTATTGAAATTATATTGACCATATATACTTCCTGCAGGAATAGCTTGTCCACCTGTTGCATCTAATACTGAAGTAACCGCCCAGTCTGATGTAGCCAATGATATATTTTTTGCAATCCATGATGCTGTTGCAGTACTGTATCTTGATATGACAGGGGCTAATCCATTGCCGGCTTCTCCTACCTTAAGCCAAACACTACCTGTTGGACGAGGCTGTGATTGACTGCTTGTCCATAATGGCATTTGAGCACTTGTGCCGTATGTCAATAATGGGGTATAATACGTTCCTGCAGTAATACCTAATGAACTAAATGATCCTGTTCCACTAATCTCTAGACTAGCGTTTGCTGAATTAGCTGATACACTTAGTCTTTGGCTAGTAAACAAACATAACTTGCCGCTTCTAACTTCTGCACTTAAGTTTGTCCAGCCTAGATTATTAATTGCAGTTGCAATAGTAGACACAGTATTACCAGATGTAATGGTAATAGTAGCAGAGAACAAACCACTCATACCAATAACAAGCGTTCCGCCTGCCGAAATTGTTGGGTTAGAAACAGTTGACGTAACTGCAGGAATATCGAGTCTCCAGGCAGTACCACCTAATACTACCCATACATTATTAGTTGTTTTATAATAATATGTTCTATCAGTACCGGTTGGTGAATTAGTTACTTCTATTGCATTAACTGCATAATCACCAATTGCGCCAATGCTCACTAGAGGAACACCTCCGGATAAATTAGTACTATCTGTAATAACAATAGGTGACTGTAATGCAAACTGACCAGTTGTTGCATTAAATTCATAGATACCCCAAGTACTTGTAGTACTGTCTAACCAATACGTGCCGTCGGCTGGGGCGCCAGTTGGGCGACCTGTTTGACCTACTAAACTTGCTAAGTCAATGTCGCAACGTAGTACGTAGCAACGATTTGTAACTCCTAGCAATGAGTATGCCGCTAACAAACCGTATTCGTTCAATTCATAACCTTGAATTGGTGTACCGTTTGTCGTTGTATAGAAGAAAGGTGTACCATATAAGTTTACTAAATCACGTTGACTTGTTACTTGATATAATTTGTTTGCGTTAGCCGCTGTAGTAGCTACTGCTACTCCTGTACCGCTAGCGTTTGCTTTATTTTGTGCTGTTGCTAATAGAACTAGCGGAACTGAGCCTGTTGCGGCTGGTAAGTATTGACTTTCGTCGGTGATCGTTACTTCTACGCCTGGAGATGTTAATGCCATTTTATTTTTCCTTTATGTAAAATTATGAGGTTTACTACCTAAATTGCATACTATTATTTAGTAGAAAATTCAAAAAAGACGGTATTACCGTGCCTTCGAAGGTTATAAATACTGTATGCTAAGACCTATATGTAAATCTTGCGGAAAGAATCACTGTGCTGTGAATTATATCCGTGAGGGTGTCACACACTATCGAAGCGGATGTGATGAGTGTGGTCGTAAGAAGAAAAAGTTAAAGCCTAGAAAGGCTAACTGGACTAAGAGTGGTTACAAGAAAAAAGCCACTTGTGACTTATGTGGCTTTAAAAGTTTGTTTACATCACAGTTGACAGTATATCACATTGATGGTAATTTAGAAAATATTGCTCTTACTAATTTACGAACTGTCTGCTTATGCTGTATTGAGGTTGTTAAGCGTAAAGAAATAACTTGGCGTCGTGGTGACTTAGAAGTTGACCACTGAGTTGACTTGCTTGTGTAACTCATCAATTGACCCATTGTTATCAATGTAATAGTCATACAATAAACCGATACTACTATACTCGCTAGCGTGTACGCAATAGTTACCTAACTCTACCATAGCTTTTAGTCTTTGTTCGCTACCTTCAGGTTCATTGTTATAATCAACTGCGGCACTATACCATACTGGACGTTCACCTCTGCTTACACGCATTGTAACAGCACCCACGTTCTTTAATGCTTTGACTTCATTGGCAAAACGACAGTCAGTAATCACAATGTTTTCATCTGTTTGACGTAGTTTATTCTCTACACTTGCTACCCAAATATCAGTGTGAAAGTTATTACGGCATACTTCTGTACCCCAATATTGTAAGACCCATCGTGGAGTAATATCCATACCCAAACGATTACTCCACCATTCGTCTTTTTGTTCTCGCCAAGCTCTGCTAGTTTTAGTAGAGCCTTCTAAGTATTCTCTGTTCCAACCAAATACTGCGGCGACTGCATCTTTCAATGAGGCCGCATAACTCATACGTTTAAATCCGTGAAATGTACAAAGATAGTCAGCAATAGTATCTTTGCCGCTACCGATCAATCCTGTAACTCCAATAATCATAAAAAAACTCCCGTAGTATATAGTATACTACAGGAATGTTGTAAAGTAAAGAGTTTAGGTTAAGTGCCTTCCGCCACATCTTGCTCCCATACATTTGTCTCTTCACCTTTGAGTTTATCCCAGAATCTCTTGCCGTCATCAGTCTGATCGCTACTACGTTGTACCGTGTAGCCAAGTCCTTTTGCCCAGTCATACATAATTTCAGCAATTCCTTGTCCTCGATACTCAGGTTGAACCATTAATCTGTCGGCAACTAGAGTTTTGCCATTGATATTGAACATTACAATACCTAATTGTTTACCCTGTGAAGATGCATCGATTATAATTCTGCCGCCCTCTTTAGATGCTGTTAAATCTATTCCGCCAATATTGGCTGTTAGTTTTTTCTTAAATCTGTCGAAAAGACCTTCCGCCACAGCTTGCTCTTGTCCCATATAATATGGACTGTTTAATAATTCTTTGAACCAAGGCACATCTTGATATTCTTGAATTTCACTAGTACGTTTTGGATTAAAATAGAATCCCTTTAATGTTCCTTTGATTGGCATTGATCCTTTAGGGGCAACAATTACTTCTTCATATTCGTCACCTACAGTTTGTGTACCTTGACTTGTGCCAAACATCTTGTAGTGGTTGGCCACAGCATTGCGATCAAACACCAATATCACTGCATTGCCTTCTTTGGTTAAATTTAAGAAATCCACAAACTCATTTGACTCGGCATATTGTTTTGATCTAGTGGTGCTGATTGTGGGATACTGTGTTCTTGCTTTGGTAGATGGCTGCGGGCGGTCAGTTGCTTTGATTGCTCCGGTACGCAGTATACGCATTATGCCTGCAGGCATTGTAGCGTGATAAAGATAGTTATCACCCACTGCCTCATCTAATCCTTCCGCCACACCTTGCTCTACACTTTCGCTTGTATAAGTTGCCCCATAACCTACCCAAGCAGGTGCGGTGTAACCTTGGGGGAATTCCTTCAAATGTTGAATAGTTCTGTGCCAACCTTCAATCAAATCATAACCGTTTGATAATTTAGCAACGATAATGGGTTCTTCACTCACGCCCTTTTGTTGAATTATTTTTAATTGCTGTGCGTGTCTTTCAGCGTCACGCGGCACTTGAAAAGGATTAGAACTACCACCTTCACGACTTAAAATCATTCTTTGCGTTTTAGGAGTAAAGATATCCATGGTTATTGGTAGTTTTTCTAAACGCCATTGCACTTTACCAAAATCATTTCTGTTTCTTTTTAGAAAATCATCTAACTCGGCTTGATTACGAATGCCCTTTGCTTGTTGATATAAAAAATCTCGTTGCACATATTCAGGCCATTGTGTTCTTGGAAATTTAGACTGAACCCAGGTCCAAAGTTGGTCACGGATCTCATTTAATTTGCCTTCCGTCACACCTTCAACAATGAACTCTGTTGCTCTCATTTAGCCTTGTACCCAAGTCAATGGCTGACTGTAATCTACATAGCGTTTTAGTTCATCATACAGTTGTTCCATTGCGGCTTTGCCTTCAGCTTTCATAGCTGTTCCATTTAGTGTTGTGCCACCACCTGGACCTGCAATTGTTCCAAACTTCTCACGTGCTTCACCAATGATTAGTTTAAGATTAGCTAAGATAAAGTCGCCAATCCATACACCAGCGCCCGGATCTTGTAGTAATACTTCTTCTGGTCTTTGAACATCAGCCCAAATTAATACTCGTTCGCCACTACCTTTTGGATCACGAACAATACGAATAACTTTTGTAACTGGATCAAATGTATAGATTACATATCCACCAAACATACGTGCGGCTAGTTCAACATAACCTGCATAGAAGTCATATGTTGCCATACCACCTGCATAGTTATAGTTTAATAGATAAGTGTTTAAAATAGCACTACTGAACGGATCAAAACTGCTTGCTCCCGGGCCAGTCTCTAATCCAACTGTTCTACGATAGATACAACGAACATTGATAAACTCTTGAGGCAGTGTATAAGTATCTACGTTTTTTACAACTGTCATTAGTGTATATGATTCAGCCGTAGCATTTTGTGCTCTTTGACGATATACTTTGATTGCATAGTTGTACGCCGCTTCATAGTGTTGCGGATCTAACTCTAGGTCAATAATGCCATCACCCAATCTATAACGTAGATTGCTGAATAATGCTTGTTTCAACTCATCTAGTGTTAAGCCGGTTGGTGTAGAAAGAATGTTTGCTGTTGCAGATATAGTCATATTAGTTTCCTGATGTTGTATTTATCAGGAAACTATTGGTTCTTAGATATCGCCTTCTTTTCGATTTTCACTATAATGTGCGTCAAAAGTTCCACCGGGATAACGACTTTCTAATTTACGAACATTCTCATCAATCACATCATTTGGGTCAAGATTCAATGCACGACAAGCATTAATCCAGTACCACATAACATCACCCAACTCTCGCTTTAAGTGAAACACTTCTGCTTCTGTCAGTGGTTTACCTTGAAAAAACATCTTCTTGGGCACTTCAATAAACTCACCACCTTCAGCCGCTAATCCTAGACAAGCTGTAAGTAATAGTGGGACGTTGATATCAGGTCCTCCATCATTACCATCAAGTTCATCACAACGGTTCATAAATGTAGTCAAATCATTACTTGCACTACTAGTTACGGCTTCTACAAAATCTTTGTATTTGTTTAAATCAATATTACTCATTAAAATGCTTTCAGTATAATCATATTCTCATTGAAGCGACCATTAGATGTAGTAGCAACTGCTTTAATGTCGTTAAAGAATTTACGAGCTACAGGCTTGCTTCCCATAATTTCTTTTAATTGTTCAGCAGGTTTACGTAGTGTTTTAACCTCGCTTTTTGCTGTATCAAATCCTAGCAATGTATTACCTTTTACAGTAAATGCTTTACTATAATCATCGGCAATATAGTGATGCAGTTTGCGTTTTGCACTATCATAAATCCAAGCTTCACTTGCACCGTGAAGTTTGATAGGACTGATACTAACTAAATCAAGCTTACTTGCAGTATCTTTGAATATCTTTTTATACTTCAATTTAGATACAATCTTTTCAACAGGTACTGCTTTACGTGCCCTAGGAGCTTTTGCGGCTTTCTTAACACTAATGTAACTGTTCAAGTCATTGATAACTAATTCAATAAACTTAACAATGTTTTTTAACTGAATTTTACTGAGGTGATTATAACCCTGAACCAGTTGTGCGTCAGTACCTTTAAGTACTTCCTCAAACTCATTCAGTTTCTTTTTCCATACCTCAGTTAAAATACTGATATGTTGTGGCATCACATTCTTTTTAGCGACTTCATCCATAGGACGTAGTGTATGCTTTGTGGGTGCACCGGATGTGATGAACTCATCAAACAATCCTTCAAGTTCACCTGCGGCATCACGTGCTTTTTCTTTTAGAATGTCCTGAATGTTGGGTCGAGCAGGTGCCTCAACTACGGCTTTTTCTTCTTCTGGTTTATGTACTAACTTTAACAAACGACTAATTTCGTTTTCAAGTGTTAGTTCCTCGTGTTCAGTCAACTCAAGGCCACGTAACTGCATACGTGCCAACCAGCATAGTGTCATTAAGAATTCATTTTCGTGAACTCTACGCATAATTTTAGAATCGTTTGTACGTTTATTGTATTCCAAATACTGACTCAATAATTCCTTAGCATCTTTCTTACCATAGAAACGATTGTACCAAGTAAAACTACGCATTAATGCAACCCTGCGTTTGTCCTCATCAGGTTGTAGAACAAACAATGGTTCATCTCCATAATGTTGTACATCCACATCCCGTGGATTTAATGCTTTAACTAGACTATGGTCCTCTGTATTACGCTTACGTGTTGCCATTAGGCACTCCTTTGTATTGATTTTATTATTATAGCATAACCCATATTTATTGTCAACCTTAGGATTCAAGCGTAGGACATTGCGATAAATACTATTATGCCAAAGTTATCCTTATACCGCCCAAATAAACAGAATGATTATCGTTTCTTTGATAGAACAATATCCGAAGAATTGCGTGTTGGCGGCACGGATTTATACATTCATAAATATTTAGGTCCAACTAATCAAGGACCTAGCATTGATTATACTCAACCAGAATATGATAGTTTAAATCCTACTAATATTCAGGATTTATTATTCCTAGAGAATAGAGATAGAACATATGACCCAAACATTTATAGATTGCGTGGTCATTATAATGTACAGAATTTAGACTTTGATTTAAGTCAGTTTGGTTTATTCTTAAACAACGATATTATCTTTATCAATGTGCATTATAATGATATGATTGATATTGTTGGTCGTAAGTTAATGGTAGGTGATGTATTAGAATTACCTCATTTATTAGATTATAATCCTTTAGCAGAAACTATTCCAGTAGCATTAAAAAGATTTTATAGTATTACTGATGCTAACTTTTCTAGTGAAGGATTTAGTCAAACGTGGTATCCACATATGTGGCGTATTAAATGTGAACCATTAGTTGATAGTGAAGAATTTAGTCAGATATTAGCTGAGCCAATTAACCAAGATAATTATTTAGGAATATGGGATCCAACTAAAGTATATCCAGCTGGTTATGTAATGACATTTGGTGATAAGAATTACATTAGTAAAATAGAAGTTCCGGCTGGCACTATGCCACCAAATACAACATATTGGGAGTTAGATACGGCATCAAATCTTAAAGATATTCTTGCTACTTATAATAAGAATATTGCAATTAACAATGCGGCATTACAAGAAGCTGAACGACTTGTACCTAAATCAGGTTACGATCAAAACAACTTATACATTGTTCCTACATACGGTGAATTTGAAACTAATACTGAGTTGTCAGGTAAGTATAACCAACCTGCACCACCAATCAACGTGGTTGTACCTAACTTAGTTCCACCTGTTGCTACTGTTTCAATGGTACAATCTTCATTGTATAGAACTGCTAGCCCTGTACTAAGAATTTCTGCCGCATCGGCGCAGGCTATTTGGGACATGACTGTTGACGGTGGTGTAGTTGCACCTAACTCAACACTTTCATTACAAACTACATCACTTTTACCGGTACTGACTGACGGTGGTTCAGGTCCGGTATCTGGCTATACTGTATTAACTGTTGATAGTATTGGCTTTAACGTCACCGGACCATATGGTACTGCTGATAACACATACGCAACTGCTGACCAGAATCCAGAGGCTCCTAACTTTACAGGTACAGAACCATACGGTCCAAATACTATGGACTATCGTGCTGACTGTGATCCTAGATTCCAATTCATTGCACGTAGTAGTCCACGTAGCTTTGGTTATACCACTGGTTACTTAACTGGAACAAGTGAAGCACCAAATGGATTCCCTACTGGTGCAGGTATTGCGTTCCCTCAGAATCCAAAGGTAGGAGATTACTTCTTACGCATTGATTACTTACCACAACTATTGTATCGTTGGGACGGACGATTATGGGTAAGAATATCACAGAACGTAAGAACGCAAACTGGTATGACTCCGGGAGATTTGTCACAACAAGCTAGCTTCATAAATAATAGCAACGTAACAGTATTAACTGATGGGGCAACTACTACACAGAAACAAGGTCTATCTACAATACTTACTATTGCACCGGATTCTATACCACCCATACCTTAAAGAATATAAATGGCACAATTTTTCTATGACAATCAGATACGCAGATTTTTAATACAATTTGCAAAAATTTTCAGTTCTTGGCAAGTGACTAAAGGCAAGGATCCTGCAGGCAATGAAATACTAGTTCGTGTACCTATTATGTATGGCGATAGTAGTCGTCAAGCCAGTACTATCATTGCTAATAACAGTGCTAGCAATTTACCAAGTGCACCACTAATTACATATTATATTAGTGCATTAGAATACGATCAAAAACGTACACAAGACCCTACATTTATTGACAAAATGCAGGTTCGTCAACGTAGTTATAATACTGAAACACAACAGTATGAACAAGTTCAGGGCCAAGCATTTACAGTTGAACGACTTATGCCGGTACCCTATACATTGCGTATTAATGTTGACTTTTGGACTACTAATTATCAACAGAAATTAGAACTAATAGAGCAACTAGGAACATTATTCAATCCTTCATTAGAAATACAAAGTACTGATAACTTTATCGATTGGACTAGTTTAAGTGTTGTATACCAAGATGGCATAACATTTACCAGTCGCAGTATACCACAAGGTACAGGTAATCCTATTGACGTATTAAGTTGGAAATTCTATATGCCTATATGGTTAAGCAATGCCGCAAAACTTAAAAAGATGGGCGTTATCGAAAAAGTTATTGCTAGTATCTTTAAAGGTCAAGCATTGGAAGATATACAAGATGATGATTTATTGTTAGGTACTCGTCAAAAGATTACACCATATGGATATAAGTTGTTACTGATTGCTAATAGACTTCAGCTACTACCGGCAGATGAAGCATTTTATCCAAGTAATGAAAGTTTAGAATATCCTCCTCCACCTGACACTAGTTTATACTGGACTAGTTTATTAAATGTTTATGGAACATTACGACCTGGTATCAGTCAGATATGGTTACAGAATCCATTTATGGATACTGAGATTGTAGGTACTATTGTTCCTGATCCAACAGACGATAGATTGTTAATATACGATATTGATACTGACACCCTGCCACAAAACACATTGGATCCTGTAGACAGCGTGGTTAACCCACTAGTCACTGGACCAAACGCAGGACTGCCAGGTCCAATCAATGGGCGTAGATATCTTATTGTAGAAGATGTGGGTAGTCCCGGTAATACTACTATTGCCTGGGGAGCATTGATAGCAAATGCAAATGATATTGTTGAGTTTGATGCAACGTCGGGTGAATGGTTTGTATCATTTGATAGTCAGGCTGCTACCACTGTAGAATACGTAACCAATCTTACTACTGATTTGCAGTATAGATTTGATTATGTCAACAACGTTTGGATGAAATCATATGAAGGTTGGTATAATCAAGGAGATTATTCTATCGTCATCTAATACTGTGATAAATCATAGTATGAACAATATTTCCGCAGGTATCTTTTTCTATTCTGAAAATACAAAACGTTTCCTGTACCTGTTAAGAAATGATAACAAGAATCCGGGTAACTGGGGCATACCCGGTGGTAAAATAGAAACTGATGAAACATTACTTGAAGGTCTACAGCGTGAGTGTATTGAAGAAGTAAATTACTTTCCTGAACACGCTAAACTTGTGCCCATTCAAAAGTTTGTTAATAATACATTTACGTATCACACATTCTTTTGCAAAGTATCAGATGAATTTACTCCTATATTAAATGATGAACATTGTGGTTATGCTTGGGTAGGTAATAAACAATATCCCAAACCATTACATCCGGGATTGTTTAATACAGTTAACTTTGATGTTGTTCAGAAGAAACTAAACGCACTTACAAAAAAAGAGACCTAAGTCTCTTTTTTTATTTTAGCAATTTTGCTATCGTATCGAATCCCAATGATCCTATTACAACACCTGCCCCCATCATCATCCATCTCCACTTTTCTAATGCGGAGATTTTTTCTGACATTGATTGATGTGCATTCGAACTAGCGTCCTTCATAGCCTTTAACATTACCCTAGTATCATCGTTGTTTTTAACCATCTCAACGTGTATATCTCTGATATCCGTTTTTATTTCACGGATATCATCGGTAATGTTTTGAACCTCTACCTGAAGAACTGCTATATCGGTTTCAGTTTTTGGCATTTTGATTGTCCTACTAGTTGCCATAATTATTAAGCGTTAGCAATAGTTACGATTGGGTTAGGCTGACCGTCGTATGTATTAGCGGCGTATGCTGTGTTGAATGTAGCGATAACATCAGGGTTAACTGTGTTCAATACCGCAGTACCTGTACCAGTACCTGCGGCAATAGCAACGAATGACACACCTGTCATATTAGATGCCGCACCACATACTGACCAATCTGTTGTACCAGTAGAGTAAATTGTATATACTGTACCTACACTTAATGAACCGGCTGCAACTTGTGCTGGGAACACTTCAGAATTGTAATCATTAACACTTGAAACAAATGCTGTAGCAGAGGCTGCATCAGTGGACAATATGTTCATTGTATTTGGTGTCAATGCTGTGTTAGCAACATTCGCTGTATAACATGGTGCGATTAAACCAGTTGTACCACCTTGTACTAGATATTTTGTCTTACCTTTTTGACGTACAATGAAACCTGCTTCGTCATTTGCATAAACATAATTTTGACCTACGCCAGTGATAGTTGCTGATGCGTTTGCTGCCAACGTGATACTATCTTGCAATGCATCAGGCGTGCCTGTTGCGGCTGTCATAACTTTTGGTGCACCACCTAATGAAGCAGAAACAGTAAATGCGGCTGCGTTAGGAGTTGAATTAACAAAGTATGTTGTGCCTGTAACTAGTGTACCTAAGTTAGCACTGAATGACACTGGTTGATTAACTGCCAATGTCAATGCGTTACCTGTTGTACCAATGACGTTGCCGGAAACAACTGTATTAGCAACTGCAACTGATACATAACCGAATGTAGCTGTAGCAAATCCTAAGTTAGTAGTTGTACCATATGCATCAACTGCTTGAATTGCGGAACCAGTAGAAACTGTATTTGCAAAGTCTGTACCAGCGCCATAAACTAATGTACTAGCATCACTTGAATAAATGTTACCTGTACCAGAGATACCGATAGCGACACGTGGTAAAACCTGTGAGCCAACGATTGCTGTGTTACCACCAACTACACCATATGTATTAGCGTTAGTTGCAGGGAAACCTGCACCACCGAATGGGTTATTGAAGTATGCATCAACTACACCAACAGACATTGACACTGATTGACCAGTAGTATCAGTCAATGTAACCGGTGTACGTGTTGTATTTGCACTTAAGTCAGTAGCGGAAACTGTAAAGTTATTTGCATCAATAACTGTTAAAATATAGTATGTTGTTGCGGCTGATATGCCGCCAACTGTACTAGCTACTACGAACGGCATACCTGCGATAACGCCAGTTGTTGTTAGACTTTCAGTTACGGTAACATAACCTGTTGCCGCTGTTGTATCTGTGATTGTTAAGACTGCTTGAGCCTTTGCGATTTTTAGAGGACGTCCCATTTGTTTTTCCTTTGATAAAATTAGCGGGTTCTAGCCGCTACGCAGTGGGTAACTGCATAAACTCTCAGAATGAGAGTGTATGATGTATTTATCAAAAAAGGGTAAAATTAACCGGTAAAACTGCCAGTTGGGCTATTGAAGCCGGTCGTTCCTGTGTTAGTATCTGGCATACCTAATTCAGTTATAGTAAACAATGAATTAGCACCTGCAGTTGTTAGATAAGAAACAATGTTTCCTTGTCCTACTATGATACTGTTATTA
>Ga0214163_1000385_pt1 | contig 20917 bp, 45 predicted proteins | sample LakMenepilimnion_2_FD_153001 | JGI IMG/M metagenome (GOLD analysis project Ga0214163, IMG submission 153001) | Freshwater microbial communities from Lake Mendota, WI - Practice 15JUN2010 epilimnion v4 | ecosystem: Environmental > Aquatic > Freshwater > Lake > Epilimnion/Euphotic zone | place... | reverse complement strand
TACTTAGGAGAAGTCAGCGAAAGAATATTCGCAAGAGAATCTCTATTGGGGGTCAGTGGCACTGGCTGGCTTGAAACACCTGAAATATGTTTAAATGCAGAAGTTCAGAAGCGCGGGGCTGAGATAGTAAAAGAAACCAATAGAAAAATAGCTGAAATCATAGGTATTCGTGCGGCGGCTAGAACAACGTGCGTAAAGCCAGAAGGTTCCTCTTCTTGCGTTTTGGGTACTGCCAGTGGCATTCACCCGCACCATGCTAAAAGGTACATACGAAGAGTTCAAGCCAACAAGCTAGAGAATGTTTATAACTTTTTTAAAGGGCGAAATCCAAGAGCTTGTGAAAACTCTGTTTGGTCTGCAAACAATAGCGACGATGTTATCAGCTTTTGTATAGAGGTTCCAGATGGTTCTAAAACAAAAAATCAGGTTTGTGCAAGTAGTCTTTTAGAAATAGTAAAGTCAACTCAGCAAAACTGGGTTATGTCTGGAACAAACCAGGAGTTATGCACTCAGCCTTGGCTAAATCACAATGTAAGCAATACAATCAACGTTAAAGACGATGAATGGCAGGCCGTAGAAGATTTTATATACGATAATCGTGAATATTTCTGTGGGATAAGCTTGCTTCCTGCTACCGGAGACAAAGACTATCCACAGGCCCCGTTTACAACGGTTTATCTTCCAAGCGAAATGCTGTCGCATTATGGCGAGGGGGTTATGTTTGTTAGTGGATTGATAGAAGGGGCGTTAAATTCATGGGATAACAATCTTTGGTCGGCGTGTTCTGACGCTTTAAGATATTCAGCCGCATTCAAGCTCACCCCGGAAATTACCGTAGATTTGCAATCACGCGAAGAAATTAAGCTCTCTCAAAAGCAAGTAGAGTGGATACTTAGATGCGCTAAGTATGCTTCTAAGTATTTTGAAGATGATCTTAAAAAGCTAACCTACTGTATGAAGGATGTGTATAACTATAAGCTGTGGACAGAGCTTAAAAGAGAATACCAAGACGTTGATTATACCGATTTAATAGAATCAGAAGACAATACAGAGCTAGAGCAATCGTTAGCCTGTTCTGGAGGAGCCTGCGAGATTGTCTAATTTTAACTTTAGATACTATTGTCGGGGGCTCTTGCTCGACTCTCATAAAAATATAGCCAATATTTCAAATCACTTTATTCCGGGAATTCAGTCTGTTTCTATAGACGAGGGTGTTCCGGGATTGTTTGTGAGTGATATTGGCAGGGTGCAAGAAGCAAAAAGAATAAATACGCCCCCTTCGCACTCTATTTCCATAGAAAGAGTTTTATCTAGTGTTGACAAACTGTGGCTAGAAAAGAGTTCGGAAAATTTATGGAATTCCGCTAATTTCACTGGAGCAAACCAGTACAGAAATTCTTTTTTACTAAAGCCAGAAAATTTTGGGATGGTTATACCAGGGTTCAGCACCGGAACAAAAGCGGCGATACAGCAAAAAATTCTTCCAGAGTATACCTTAAAAGCTATTTATGCACCCGAAAACAACTCGGTGATCGGGTCGAGTGGCCTGTCTGGAACAGCTTTGGACATAATTGAAATGCCCTACTGCCTGCTTTCTAGATTATCATACTCTTTCACAAACGAAGGGGCTTTCAAGGAAAATATTGAACTCTCTTCAAAAGTATTAAAAAAGAGTGATTCTAACTCTTACTCTTTTGATACTCGCGGTGGCGATAGCAGCACCTCAACATCAACATTTGCAAGGACACTCACAAGAGAAAATTTTGATATATCTTTATCTGTTCTTCCATCTACTATAGAAAATTTGGTTAGCTCAAATAAATATGTAAATGGAGTTCGCGCCACCGCTATAACAAACATAGAAACAAGCGTTTCTTTTGAGTATCAGCAAATGCAAGACACAGGACAACTAAGGGGTGCATCTGACAGCAACTTTGATGAATTAAATTTATTCACAACTCTGAGAGTTCCCGTGGAAGTGTCTTGTAGGTTTACTTTAGTTGCGGCTAGATCGCAACAGTCAAATATAAAAAATATAGATACAAATTTTAGTAACGAGAGAATATGTTTGGTTATGAAGGTTAAAAATCAAGAAACATCTGATTTTAGATTTTTTGTTTTTAATCTCGGAAATAGAAATAGGCTTGTGTCGATTTCAGAATCGGGAGGTGATACGTCTGGCTCGTTAGTAGAATATACTTTTGAATATATAAATATTAATGATTTTGTGACTTACACTCAGCTTCAGGCTGACTCTACAACATTGAATCCATCATTATTTCAACAAACTACCGAAAATTATTAGGTAAAAATATGAGAAGAAGAATCAGTTCAAAACGCTGGCAAGATAAAATTTCAAAGAAGGCAAGAGACTCTAAACCAAGCTTTGCCGCAGAACAACCGGCAAAAAAACAGTTTGAAAAAAAGATTCTCATTCCTAAAACAAAAGCACAAAGCCTGTATATACAATCAATAAAAAGAAATGATATTACGTTTTGCAAAGGGCCAGCAGGCTCTGGAAAAACTGCGATAGCTGTTGCTATAGCGTGCGAATACCTGCTTTCTGGAAGAGTAGAAAAGCTTGTTATCACAAGGCCGGTTATTGAATCTGGAAAAGGTTTAGGGTTTTTGCCTGGAACTATGCACGATAAAGTAAATCCATATATGGTTCCTATTTTAGAAGAAATGCAACAATATCTTGGGCGAGAACTGGTATCGCAATACAAAGAGTCAAATACCATAGAAATATGTCCATTAGAATATATGCGTGGGCGAAATTTCCACAATACGTTTATGATATTAGATGAAGGCCAAAACTGTACCTTCGAACAAATCAAAATGTTCGTCACTAGAATTGGAATAAACTCTATAGCTGTTATCAACGGAGATACCAATCAAAGCGATCTTCCAGAGTACACCAAGGGCGGCCTAGATAACTTTATAAAAAAATTAGATGACTTGGATGGAATTGGTGTGTGCCAACTTTCTAAAGCAGACATACAAAGAAATAGTTTAATTGCAAGAATTTTAGAGAGGATAGAATAACGAATGCCTGAATATAATTTCAGTTGCGGAAACTGTAAAAATGATTTCTCTTGTTTTTGGTCTATAAAAAGTTATGACGATAGTTTAGCAAAATTAACCTGCGAAAAATGCGGGTCTAAAAAAGTTTTTAGAGACTATCAAGAAGATAATATGGTAGTTAGCTATCACGAAGTAAAAACTATAGGCCAACTAGCAGAAAAAAATACAAAGAAAATGGGCAGATACGAGCTTGAAGAAAAAATGCGCCAAGACAACATGGACTTGCATAAAAAGAACAAAGAAGTTTCTGCCAAAAGAAGAAAAATCAACAAGATGACACCCGAACAAAAGCATAAATACATAATGGAGGGCGAATAAATGGAGCCTGAAACTCTTTCGTATCAGCATCCTCATCAAGCAGAAATAACTTTTACAATAAAGGTTTCTAAAGTATTTTCTGATGGAAGTATCGACCCTTTAGAGGTTTCTGAAAAAACTTTAAACAAGTATGGAATAGCCAAAAAAGGTGTGTTTTTTGTGACTGGGTTTGACAAAGTTGACTGTATAGTAAAAACAAAAGAGGTCTTAGAAAAAATAAGATATGAGTGATAAAAGCGAAACGTATTATGGAATGGGTGGCAACGCCGTAGAAAACGAAACCAAAGCTTTGGCCAAGGTTGTGCTGATAAAAGAACGAGAATATTACTTTGTTTGGTTTTGGCGCGGCGATTTATACGATCCATACGGCCCAGACATTCTAAGAAAAAGTCAGCAATTCATGTCTAAATTTACAAAAGTAAACAAAGCAACTTTTGAAGATTACTACAGATATCTCAAAACAAAAAACAGGCTTTATTTAAACAGAGCCAAAAGAAATTCTTTAAGGAGTTAAGATGACAACAAAAAGAGGCCCCCTTTCGCAAGATGAAAAAGATTTTATAGCGTCAAAATCTACCAAAGGCGCAGAATACATCGCTAAAAAATTAAATAGAAATCAAGATTCTATTCAAAAGTTTTTAGATGCTCAAGCCGAAGAAGCGCAAGCTAAAGAGCCTGTTCCAGAAACAATGGCTTCCGAGGCATTCGCAAGAAATAAAAAATACGGCGCTGTTGTTATGACAGAAACTGCTTCGATGATATCCGACGAAAGTAGAAAGGCCAGGGTTCAAAAAGGCAAGTCGCCAGCTAGTTCACGATACAAAAGCTCTATTCATATAATAAAACCAAAATGATTTGTGACAAAATAGACTCTCTAGTAAAAGAAAAAATTAAAAACCTTGAAATATTATGGTGTGCCACTCTAAACGATGGAACCACTGTTTATTCTGATTATGACAGGCCCGCCATGAAACACCCTTGGGAAAGACTAAAAGAACACTGTGCCAACAACAATCTTTATGTATGCAAGATTGAGGTTATAATGTTCGGTGCTGAAAGACAGGTTGTATTTCAGGACGATAACGGCCTAGACGGGTTTTTCATAGTTAGAGGCGTTAGCAGAGAATTGAATGTCGGAACCGATGAGCTAGGGCCATCTTTCAAGCAACTAGCCGTTGGACTTCTTAGAGATTCCGAAGATATTATTGATGTTAGAAAGTATTGCTGGCCACAAAATGAATTTGAACAATTCGAGCAGACCAGAGTATTGACCGAAGACAACGCTAAATTAATGCTATTTAAAAATGACTCAACAAAGAAAAGTAGGCAAAGCGTACAAATCGCCCTCAACGGGGCAGGCGTGTGATGCGGCTCAATATATAGCCGAGCTTATGCTAACCAGAAGAAGCGAAACAAATAATTCTGGTAGACTTGGATACAAGTTTTGGAACAACGCCCACAAAGATTCTTATCAAGGGCAAGTGGTGGCAGTCAGAAGATTGATAAAAACATTTGGCGAAAAACTAGTTGTGTCTTTCGTCAATTCTGACGGTGGTAAAAAAATCTATTCTGTTGGGTTTTTCAAACCCTTAGATTTTGTTGTTGCTGCAATAGAGCGATACAAACCAATCTTTGATAAAGCTCAAGAAAAACTAGCGGCAAACATTGAGCATTCTCAGCCAACCACAGACACTATAGTTAGCACAAGCTCTCAAAAGCCGTTTGCCAAGAAGAATAGTCTATTTTCTAAAATAAAAACATTGGAGCAAAAGAATGACGAAGAAAACAAAGATAAGTAAAACAGAAGTTTGCGGTGAGTCAAAACTACTTGACGATATTGCAAAAAAGTATGGCAATGTAATCAAAAAAGGTGATATCCTACTGGATCAAAGAAAAGATTACAAAATCCTAAAAGTAAGTCCTATTATAGACGTTTCTCTTGGCGGCGGAATAAAAGAGGGGTCTTGGGTTATGCTTTCTGGTGCGGCAAAGTCAGGCAAAACAACGCTAGCGATGCAGATAGCTAAAAACGGCCAAGACGAAGGCCGCCCAATTATTTATATCAACTCCGAAGGTCGATTAAAAGAAATGAACTTCGAGGTAGAAGGGCTAGATCCAACAAAAATGCAAATTGTAACTAGCGATGGCCCACCTCTTAGCGCTGAGGTATTTTTAGATGTTACTCAAAAACTACTTTCGGCCAAAGAAAACGAAGGGGCTATTTGCATAATCGACTCTATATCTTCGTTGATTCCAGCTAGAGATTTAGAATCTGAAATCAGCGGTGAACGCCGCCCAGGTCTTCCAAAAATTCTTGGAGATTTTGTGAAGAGGCTCGGTCAGATAGTGCCAAATCAAAAAAGTATAGTTATCATGATAACTCACTTGATTACAAATACAAGCGGTTATGGCAAAGCTTTTATGGCTGATGGTGGTGTAAAGATTGGTTATCAGGCTGATACTCGTATGGAAGTCAAATCAATCACTCCATGGATTCAAGACGATCAGCAAGTAGGACAAGCTGTAAACTGGAAGGTGTTGTGTTCTTCTATAGGCCCTCCTGGCGCAGAATGCCAAAGCTGGATTCGCTATGGAAACGGCATTGATAAAATCCAGGAAGTTGTTATGATGGGTCAAGAAGCCGGACTGATAACTCAGGCTGGAGCTTGGTTTACTTGCAATTTTTTACTTTTAAGGCCAGATATTATAGTAAAGCTAAACGATTCAGTGTCTCTTAATGAGGATGGTCTGTACAAATCCGAAGAAGACACCGCATTGGCTTTAAAGACTTGTAAATTCCAGGGCGGCGAAGCTCTGTATAACTTTGTCAAGTCTAACCAAGATGTTTATGAAGCTTTGATACAAGAAATAGAAACGATGCTATGCTAATAACTGGATTTAACGGAAAGCAGCACAATTGGAAGCCCAGGGGGGCAGATTTTTCTGATTCAAGTAGGTCTAATCTGCACCTGAAAATCAGAGATTTGCTCCGAGAGATATATCCGTTTGATGTGATAATGGAAGAAGTCACGCTACCTGGAAGCAATAGGTTTGCCAACAAAAAAGAGTTGACTGCTGACTTTTTTCTTCCTAATAGATCAATGATAATTGAGGCTCATGGCGAGCAACACTATCTTTACAATTCGTTCTTTTTTAAGAATAAATTTGAGTTTGCAAAAGCACAAAGAAGGGATTTAGATAAAAAAGCTTGGTGCGAGTCTAATAACATACAAATAATAGAGTTGAAATACTCTGATCCTATAGACTTTTGGAGGCAGCAAATTGTATCAAGACGACAAGAGGGATGATGTTATTGAGGGATTTTTTGCAAAAATAGATGGCTGGATAAATGATAATAAGCTCAATATAAAAAGAGTTGATACGGACGAGTGCGAAGCCGCTATGAATCTTTCGTTTGACCAGTTGGAAGAAATGAGTCCTGCTGATCTTTTGAAAAATGGTTATATTCTTTACGGGTACGCTGATTATATTTCGTCTGCTCACAATTCAGAAAAAATGATTTATGAATATGCAGACAACAGTATAAACTATATCTTGGCCCAACAGTTCAATAACTATGGCGACCAGTATACAAAGTGGGATATCAAATACAACTCTGCCGTTAAAGAAAATCCAATGGCTAAAAAGTTGAACACTCTAAAAAACAACGCAAAAGCTAGGCTTACTTTATTGGAATATCGAGCCGAGCATATAAAAAAGATGGGAGATATAATGATAGAATTATCGAGGAAAAAGAAAAATGAATACTATTGATATCGCTAAAGACCTACTAAAAAAAGGTATAGCATTAAAAGATAAAGATCTGATCAATATGGCAAATCAATTGATAGAAAATCCATTAGAGAATGTTGTGGATGTTTCAATCACCTCAATCGAGTCAAGCCCTGAAATTGATATTTCTGAGTCGAGCGTATTGCCCGCCCAATCTGCCGCACCAGCGAAACCGAAAAGGCAAACAAAAAAATCGGTAGCTGTAAAGCAAGAGGCGACCCCAGAACAGGAGAAGCCAAAAACTGCCAGGGCTTCGCAAATTGATCAATTCAAAATGCAAAAAGAAAAAAATGTCCGAAAAAAAAGACAGCCGGTAACAGACTCTAAATGGTCTAATAAGTTTGTAGACAATAGAATCGAGGCAAAGGACGAACATAATATAACTCCGGTGATAGAGCTAGCTAAAAGAGACAGAGAAAAGTTCAAAAAGGTAGGCCAGCTTTGTGAGAACTGCAAGCAGTTGATTATGATACATCCTGTTCACGCTAGAGAATTTTTTATATGTGATGAGTGCCTTGCAAACAGAAGCAGAGGTAGAACATAAGGAGATTATTTTGCAAACTATAAAATTTAAAAAAACCAGCCCAAATGCTAAAACACCCACAAAAGCCAACGAGTCTGATGCTGGATACGATTTGTATTCTCTGAAGCCTGTGAATCTAAGGCCAGGAGAACGGCAACTTGTGCCCACTGGAATAGCTCTAGAAATGCCTAGAAAAAATATGGTTGGACTTATTTGGCCGCGATCAAGTCTTTCAGCAAAATACGGAATAGATGTTTTGGCTGGTGTTATAGACTCTGGATACACCGGAGAAATAATGGTTTGTCTTTTAAACACATCCACGATGGAAGTTTCTTTTGCAGAAGAAACAAAAATCGCCCAAATTATTTTTCAAGAACACTTGACTTTTGATTTTCAAGAAGTAGAATCTTTAGGAACTACAGATCGAGGAGCAAAAGGTTTCGGGAGTTCAGATGCAACATAAAGATTTAAACAGTCTAATACCAATTGATGACTTGTATTGGGACGAAATCAGTAAACAATACACTGTTTTTTCAGACGAGCAATTAGAAAGACTATGTATAATGGGTGTAGAGCAAGGCTTAAACACAGAAGAACTGCATCTCGCTATAAATACTTTTACACAGTGGAAGGTAAATTCTAAAATATTAGAAAGAATTTTTGAAGGACAACTTTATTTTAAGGTAGAGAATAACGAAGTAGTGATAGGCTATGAATAACGACCCAGAAAAAATTGAAAAACGCATTCGTCAAACTCAGCAAAGAATCAACGAACTAACAGAAAAAGCCAGCGGAGAAACCTCCCCAAGCGAATTGAATAAAATAAGTAAAGCCAAGTCGAAACTTTTCAAAGAAAAAGACAAGCTTTTGAAAAAACTCTACCCATCAGAAAACTTTGACGATACGGAGCAAGACCAAGATGTTTCCATCTAAAAAAAACGACGATCTTTTTGCTAATCCTGTGATAACATCACTCATATTTTTTATACTATTGGCTTTCACTGTATGGGTGATGATTTTTTCTATATTTGTTGCCAGGCCGGTGTCTGAGCCAAACTATTCTGATCAGACCGAAGTTGTCTTTGGATCAAAATCCGAAGATGCCCCTTTTCGTCTTACCTCACCCGCCCGAATTGTTTCTATTCACGATGGAGACACTGTTACTGTAGAACTTAAACTACAAACCAGTATCAGACTATTGGACTGTTGGGCTCCAGAAATTACCGGACAAGAAAAACAAAATGGGTTAAAGTCAAAACAATTTCTAGAAACTTGCTTAAAATCAGGCGATGAAGTTGTTGTGGATATTCCATTTCAGGAAAATTTTTCTAAATCATTGACTTTATCTAGAGTTCTTGCTAGAATCTATAAAGATGTTGATAACGATGGAACGAAAGACGATCTATCGAAAGTTATGGTAAAAAATGGCTTTGCCAAGGAGAAAAAATAATGAAAACTGTAAATTGGAATTTTGCGTATGAAAAGGGCGCTCAAAACGGCCCTGGAAATTGGTCGGCTGGTAGCTTGTCTCCAGCTTTTGGTAAAATAACCAGATATTGGAACGTAAATTTCCAGCAAGTAACAAAAAGGCCAGACTTGCAGGTGATCCTTACAAACTCTAGTCGCGGAGCTAATGTTCCGATGTGGCAATCTGGAAAAAATATTTATGCTTCTTGCAGATACAAGTGGGTCAACCCAGATCAAATGGTTCTGGCTTTTGTGCATGAGTTTGGCCATTGGCTGGTGAACGGCGGCGGCCACATCAAGCAATCTGGGCACATTATGAGCGAGGTTTTGGGTGATCCACACATAAATTTTAGCGAGCTTGATATGCGATGGTTTGGCGGTTTGCCGTGGAAAAGTGCAAAAAGGCCGTGGGACGCTACAGAAAAAAACGTTTTTCGTATAGCAAAATCAGTGGAGCCTCTTGACAACGAGTTTCCAGATGTTAAAATGAGTTGCGACAAACCCGCTGGTGTTTTGAGAAACTTGTTCAGTGATTTCTTTGGGTGGTGATTTATGCTATCAAGAGAATTTTTGATCGGTAGAGGTCAATGCTGTGGCTTGGGATGCGCTCTTTGCCCGTATATCCCAAAGCACGTCAAAGGCTCCACTAAAACTGAAAGTCAACAAACAACAAAAGAGGAAAAGCGTGAACACAATAACAGATAAAGAAAAAGACTTTTTATTCAAGGCGATGCTAGCCGATATGGGAATAACTTATGTTAAATCTTGTAATTCTTCATATGCTTACTTCTTAAAATCGGTAGGATTTTTCGGGCGTAAAAAAGTCGTTGGGCGTTTAAATCAAGATTCTGAATATTATGAAATGTATGGATTTCCGTACACGAATAATAAAATTATCAGTATTATTAATGAAAGATTTAATACAGATCTTAAAATTATTTTTGATTGTGATGAACCACGCCATGAATCTCTTGCTTACCCATGCTTTTAACACTTTATACCAGCCCTAAAATTCGTTATGTTTCACTTACATATACAGGACAAGAGTGCATTAAACTTAGATATACACCGAGGGCATAATTATGAATTTTAAAATAAGACACCAAATTTCAGATCTTGAAGAAGAAATTTATTGCTTCGAAGCTAATAATTCTGGAATATATTATCGCGGCTTTTATCTGTCAAAAAGAAAAGACGTAAATGATCCGTTTGGTTATGACTGGGGAGTTTATTATAAAGACGCAAAACAGTCAGAATTAGACCTTCTTGAGAAAACATTCGGAGAAGATATTTGCATTTGGGATCATCCAGAGCATGACAGGTATCTTGAAATTAATGATCGCTATAATCCTACTGTACATGGACTTCTTAGTGGTGTTTATAGTTCAAAAGTATCTAAAGAACACCCTTTAAAAATTTCAAAAGAGACTGTGATTGATAGTCTTATAGAAAAAATAAAAAAGATGGAGATTAGGTAATGAACATAATAGTAGCAATTAATAATCGTAATGGTATTGGCTGCAACGGCTTGATTCCGTGGCACAACAAAAACGATTTACAGTTCTTTAAAATGATGACCTATGACAATAATGTTTATATGGGCGGGAAAACTTATGATAGTTTAGGCGGGCCGTTAAAAGGCAGACGCAATTATGTTTTATCTCGCACGAAGCGTAACGATGTAATTACTTATACAGATTACTATAAATTTATTACTGCAATAAAAAATGATCCAAGTGGATTTATTATAGGCGGTGAGTCTATTTACGATATGGCACTAAGACATCATGCTGTTAATAACATCTATTTATCAAGAATAAATGATAATAGCCCGTGTGATAAGTTTTTTTATGTTCCACACGGCTTTAAGTTAATATCGACGGTTCGGTTGGAAGATCTAACTATAGAAAGGTACATTATATCGTGAGAATTTGGAGAATAACCGAGTTAGATGAACGCATCGGCAAGTTTACTGCTATCCATTTCATTATGGCCCCACACGTTGTAGACAAAGGGTTCTACAGAGAAGTTGGAACGTATAGCTCGTTCAATTCAAGGACACGTAGAAGGGGAGATAAATTCTACAGATATAAAGATGATGGCGATGACTTCTTTAGACATAATCTTTCTAAAGATTATAAAGAAATTAGGCATAAATCTATTTATGATTTTTTTGACTACATAGGATACGATAGAAAAAAGAGGGCATTTATATTGGAGCCAATTGAATAATATGTTTAATTATGAAAAATTTTCTAACGCTCCTATTATAGTCAGAAATTTATGCACTAACTATTCTAGTTATATAATTGGCGGAGCCGCTAAATATCTACTGGATGACAATTGTGAGCAATGTAAAGATTGGGATATAGTAGTTCCGTTACACCAGTGGCACTTAGCACAAAGATTGATACCAAAGTCTGCATACCATAATACATTTGGTGGATCGAAAATAATAGACCACGGAAATTATATAGACGTATGGGCCGCTGATATTGGTTTTGTGATGGAAAATAATCCAAGCAATGAGTTTTACATAGTTCATCCATCGTCAAAGTTTTCGGGAATTTTAAATCGTGGACTCAAAAAATAAGGAACATAATATATGAAACTTAAATATCTACTTACAATGCACTGTAAAGAACAGGGGTATTGGGATACTTCTGGCTATTGCGAGTGGCGAGAAGATGCATTTCATCGCCATGAAGAATTTGATTTAGATGATGAAGAAGGTTTGATCAAAGCTATTGCTTCTTTCACAGAAAAATATCCTCGTGGCGAATACGAAATTTACATTGTCCAGCCTTATAATGATTGGTCTTATGACGATCCAGAATGGGAAAAATATAAGGATCAAGAAGATAAGATAAATGAAATCATGCAAAAGTCTTTTAATTTAACAGAAAAAATCAAAAAGGAAAAAAGATCTAAAGAAATTGCCGAAAAGAAAGCTGAAACAGAGAAAGAGACCGCTAGATTAAAAGAGCATGAATTGGAAACATTGAGAAAATTAAAAGAAAAATATGAAAAGATACAACAGTAAAAATGAAGAAATGGCCGAGTGTCAAGACGGAGAGTGGGTCAAGTTTGAAGACTTAAACCTTTTCTTAAAGGGCGTTTTGAGAACGTTCGAGATTAAAACTCAAAACAGAAGATACTATAAAGACTGGGAAAAAGAGATTTTTAATAAGATGAAGGAAATCATAGAAAAAGAAAGACATAATTAGAACAACCATAAGGAAGATAGTATGAATCTTTTAGAGATATTTGGATCGGTATTTATAATATTACTTTCAGTATGGTTTTCTATATGGGTTATTTGGTCGTCTATGATATTGTTATTTGCACCATATAGCTCAAGAGACAAAGCATTTTTTTGTGCTTTACTTATATTTTGGCCAATTATAATATTTAGGAAATAAAAAATGAATTATCTAGAAATAATGGCTAATAAGCCTAAAAACCCAGATTATATACTTCGTCAATTTGACGAAAATCTTGCAAGGATTATGGATGAGGGTTATGACATGGAAGACAGAACCGGCACTGGCTGTAGATATTTGCCGGGTATAACTACAACAATAGATATATCAGAAAGAGTTCCGGTTCCAACGCTTAGAGCAACCAAATGGAAAGCAATGTTAGCGGAATATTTATGGTTTCTAACTGGTTCGGATCGCATAAACGACCTCAGAAATAAATTTGGCAGTAAAGTATGGGATGCTTGGCAAAAATCTGATTGGGCTAAATCTAAAAATTTGCCGGAAGATTCGATTGGTTATGGCTATGGCCCCAATTTGATTCAGTATGGATTTAATATATCTAATTCTTTAGATTGGACACCGGAGGGGTTCAATCAAGTAGACCATGTTATAAATTTACTTAAAACAAATCCTAATTCTAGAAGAATACTTTGGTCATTTTTTAGACCCGATAAACAAGGCACGGAAAATGTAGTTTTAGATCCATGTCATCTAATCTATCAGTTTATACCTGAACCAAATAGAAAATTATCATGCTGTGTTTACATACGCAGTAATGATATGTTTGTGGGCGCGTTAAGTACAAATCTTCAAGGCGCAGCTTTTTATACTTATATGCTTGGGCAAATTTGCGGATTTACTCCGAGTAAATTAATAGTAATGTCTGCTCACGCACATATCTACAAGGATCATTTTCCTTTTATTGGAGATTACCTGTCTAGGGAAGAAGTAAGTAGTCCAATACTCAAGTTAAACAAAAAAGAATCTATTTATGATTATTCTCTAGAAGATTTTGAACTAGACGAATACAATCCACTCGAAAAAATGAAGATTCCAATTTCTGTCTAATAAAATGTGTATTAATCTAATGTGGTCTATATTACTGTAAACACTGGAGATTAATATTATGAAATGGTCGGAAGATAACATTAGATATCTAAAAGAAAACTATGGAAAGATTAAGGCTAAAGAGATAGCCGCAGTCTTAGGTAGAAGTTATGATGCTATACATAAAAAAGCCCGATCTTTAAAGCTTATTGGGGATAGAGGTATAAATAGAAAATATACTGTTAATCATAATTATTTTTCCGAAGTTACCTTAGAAAATAGCTATTGGGCAGGATTCATAGCAGCCGATGGGTGTATAACAAAAAACTATGTTAAAATAATGATTGCTCAAAAAGATCTGAAAATACTAGAGCAATTTAAAAAAGATATACAATACACAGGGCCGATCTATATTTCAAAGAAAAGAAAGAGATGCTCTTTAGAATTTAGATCTTCCTCTATAATTAAAGACTTAAAAACAAAATGGAATATAGTAGAAAAAAAATCTTTAATATTAGAGCCTCCAAAGGTAAAATTATCGAAAGTAAATTTCTTAGCGTATGTTAAGGGATACATAGATGGAGATGGATCTATTTATGTAGAAAAAAATACTAAGTATTTAAGAATATCTATAATTGGAACACTTGAATTATTAACTTGGATTAAAGAAAAGATAAATATTAAATGTTCAAATATACAGAAATATAAAAATATATACAAATTTAGATATAGCGGAAAAAAAGCTGAATCTTTGTATGAAAAACTGGACAGTCTTAAAACTTTTAAACTTTTGAGAAAATGGAAATTTTCTCTTGACAAACTACAACCCTCATGATAAAATAGACGTAGGAGCAGTGACGGTATAATGGTAAACCTAAGACAGCTAATTTGTAGATTTATAGACACTGGTTCTGCTAGAGAACATGTTATAAAAGACATACAAGAATCACATCCAAATATTTTTTCAGATCAAGAAATATCGGACGAAATCACTAAACTTTTAGAAGAGGGTCAAGTGGCCGATAGAGGTGCTTATTTAGTATGGGTGAAACTATGATACAAAGAAGAAACGCGATTAAAATAATTGGGGCCGCATTGCTCGCCCCCAAAGTTTGTTTTGCACAAAAGCAACTGCTTCCAGAAACTCAAATGATTATTGATACTGTCAACAGTTGGAATTTGAAACGTGGCGAGATGGTTAGATTTTGGTCGGGTTCAAAGTTGTATAAAGAACAAAAACTAGCGAATGTATCTCTATTCCATGAGCATCATACAGGATTATATCCCGATTTCTATGAGGATTTAACATGGCCAATTAGCGGTGTAGATCCTATTCTTGTTCTAATAGAACTTCAAGACTATTTTGGCGGAAAGATTACTGTTCAGAACAACAAATACTATGGATTAAAAGTTTTTATAGATTAGGAAATGACAACAGAATTTGATGAATTAATAAGGATAAAATAGTGAATAGATTTGAAATTGAAAAAGTAGATATAAGTTATTTCTGTAATACAGAGGCGCATATTGGGGAAGCTCTATTTAAAATAGCTAGCGAGAGACATGAGGTTACGACAATAAAATACGCTCCAGCAGGAGCAGTTCTAGTGGGTATTAGTTTAAACGACGTTATAGAAATTGACTTATCAAAGTATCATATACCAAGAAATACAGCTTTGATTGGAAGCAAGGTTGAAATACTTAAAAGAGGAAAAATCACTATTTGCTTACCACCATTAGAAATTCCTTGTGGTCAACCGTTATATATCGACAAGCATGGTAAAATAACTTGGAAATACAGTATTTATAAAATTGGAAAAACTATAAGCAGTCAAGACGAGTCTGGACATATAAAGGCTTTAATAAAAATATGAAAACATTCTTAGAGTCTGATACGCAAAATGTCTTGGTGGTTAGTGAAGCTAACGAGCATCCATTTCCAAATCTTGGAGAGTGTCTGGTGATTAAATTCATAAAAGAAAACGACAACAAATACTATCTAGATAAAGATGGTATGAATGGGCTTATAGCATATATCAATTATTTGGTGGAAAATGAATAAAATATATAAGGAAATTGCAGAAGAAATTAAAAAATGGAAGGTTTTATAATGAGTAACGTTAGTTTTTTAAAAAAATGGTTTATCGTGGTGTGTATGTTGTTGACTTTTGGATGCGTTGGTTGTAGTCCATCAGAAGCTGATTTAAAAAAATGGGAAAAATATAACATTGATTCTTTATCTAAGAACGGAGAAGAAGTAGGTGTCTTACCAGACGGGCGAAAAGTCATTCGCTATTCTGTTGCGATGCCTTCATCGTGGTCAAAAGCAGATCAACACTTTATATATGTTGTAGATGGGTCAGTTACCATGAACCGAGAGATTCAAAACGGCAAATATACTAAACAAGAAACAACTGTTTTAATCGGAGATTTTACAGAATGTATAGACTAACTTCACCCGACCGTATCAGTGTTATTCCTCACGTTTGCAATACTTTGGAACTTACTGAAATTGTCAAGAATTACATTGAATCTCGCCACAATTGCGCTATAATAATAGAAGAACGGCCAGGAATGATGTACTATGACTGTCCGGGGTCAAAGTTGATCAATCGTGAACTTTATGATGTAGAAATCGGATCTATCAAAGTTAGAATTGATGACTTGGGCATTTTATGTGCGGCTATCGCTCGCAATCCTGCATATGTTTTCGACCGAGGATTTCACAGAATCGCATCTTTCGGTGAGAATATCTGTTTATCGGAGCTAGAACTAAAAGAATGCCGCGATTTTATTCAAGCTAACCAAGAGCTTATAGATCGCTGGAATGAAGAAGCAGACAGAATTATCAAAAATCATTTTACCAGAAGGAACAGAAGGAAAAAAAATGCTAATTAACAATTTAAGTCTTGTTTTTATAAAATCAAGCTTGACAAATCGTGCGGTTGTAGTAGAATATAATGACGGAACTGAGGTTGTGGTTAATTTACTCGACCCATGCAACTATTTAATAGAACTTGTGAAAGAGTCGTTAGGTAGGATGGAAGAAGCTGTAGAAGGCTATACTGATATCTATAGATACCTATTTTTATGCAGCGATTCTGGAAGATATGCTTTGTTGTATTCTGAAACTCCAATTGTACGTTGGGAGCTATTGCGAAACAATGAATAACTTTATTGGATGTTTTGTGTGCGCTGTTTTTTACAGTGCAGTTTTGGGGGCGGTTATCAAATGGATATTTTTTTAAAAAGAAAAAATTATGGAAGCTGATGGCAATCAAAGCAATATGGAATTTATGAAAAATTGTCTTGACATTCTGAGAATAGACAATGAATATATCGTAAATGCCCGCGAAGAACGAGACAACTATCGTGAAATGTATCAAAAAACATACGACGATTTAGTTGATACCACGAAGAAAATATCTGAACTAACCTCAAAAATAGAGGCTGAATCCTCAGGCAGTGCGTTTGCTTATTTTATAATACCACTTTTGCTAGTAACCATTTTAGGATCGGTTATTGGCTTGCAGTACAGAATTTGTTATAAATTGGACACCATACAAACCCAAATCAAAGCGTTAGAAAACAATGAACACACAAAGTAAAATTGAGTCAATTTTAGAGCAACTTTCAATGGTCAACTTCTTAGCAGAAGATCACTACGCCCGCGACTACTGTAGATACTGTCACGCAGAGTATGGCAACTATTTCAAGCGTGGATGTGATAAACGATCCACTCAAGAAAATCATGAACCCGACTGCCTGCATAGACTTGCCGTAGAAGTTCTAGAAAGCCGTGTGCCACCCCAAGAAATTCCAGACCCGATCTCAAAAAATCCAATTCCGCGAATGGCTATGGCCGACTGTTCGCTTTATTCTAAAGACTCTCGGATGTGCTTAGCTACCGTTGAAACGGGCGAATTTTCTGGCAAAACCGTTGGCGTGATGGTACAATACAAAGATGGCTATTGTATCTGTGACATGGGATGCAAGGGAGAACAAGAAGGCCCTATGGAAATTATACACGCGAAACACTTGAGACTATGGGTTCCCATCGAGTCAATTGAAGTAGATTCTGATGGCCGAACTATTTGTGTTTATTTAGATAAAAAAGCTAAAACAAAATGAAAAAATATTACTACGTTTGCAACAAATGCATTGACAACCAAGAGATAGAATGCTATACTATTGGATGGGTCGGGCCGCGAACTTGCGAAGTATGTAGAAAAGAGTTTGAGCCGAAAAATATTTCATGTGTTTCTTTAGATAGTTTTTTAAAGATTATCAGGAGATATCCAAAAGATTATAATCACTCTTGGATAAAAGAATTCGAAGATAAAATGTGGGAAGAGGTATTGAGGACAGCAAATGGGAATGACAGCCAGATTTAAATGCCAAAGTTGTTTTATTGTAGAAACGGTAAAAACCGATTTTACTGGGCCTCGCACTTTTACAAAAATTGTGCATCCTATGCCGGAAGTAGATTTCAGCATAGCTAACTATATAGAATACAATCATCACTACGATATAATTGTTAGTGAAAAAGATCCTAATTTTATGGATAGTGGAGAAATTGTATCTATTATAAATGTGCCAAAAAATATGATTACTATTGCAAACAAACACCTAAAGGAGAATCCAAATGGAAGTACAAGCGTTTTATAAAAACTTTGAAAACCCATGTTATTTTACAATAGAGGTATCGCCTCTTGAAGCCTCATGCCTGATAATAAAAGACGAAAACGTAAGCGGCAAACTACGCCAGCATCTTTTCTCTTTACTAGAAAAACAGTACAATCAAAATTATTTGATGCCTTTAGTAGAGAAGATTAAAGAACATCAAAACCAGCTAAAAGAAAGTAAATAAGCTAATGAACGAATTAGATAAGATTAAATGGAAATTCTTTTGTATTCTTGTTGTAATATATGGAATAGCTGGGGGCATTGCTGTTTATAAACTTGATAGAGATATCCTAAACTTGAAAAATAAAGTGAAACATCTAGAGGAAAAACATGAGATACAACCTACAATGGCTAAAAAATAAAATCTCTTCTGGCGAGCCGGTAGAGTATCTGTTCTTTTACGGTCACACCCCGCCCAAGGATGGTTCTATCGACAAATCGTGTTTAAGTCAGTGGTATGACGCACCATTTTTAGGTATGGCCACAGCAGAACACTATATGATGTATGTCAAGGCAGATATCTTTGGTGATGATGAAACGTCCGACAAAATTTTAGAATCTAAATGTCCAAGGCAGGCAAAAGCACTAGGACGTTCAGTGAAAAACTACGATGAAAAAATATGGAATAAAAGAAGATATGCCGTAGTTGTTGATGGAAATCTTGGTAAATTCTTGGAACATCCAAAACTTAAAGAATTTTTGCTCTCTACGGGCGATAAGGTGCTTGTAGAAGCTAGTCCATATGATAAAATATGGGGCATCGGGCTTGGAATTACAGACCAACGCAATCAAAATCCCGATAACTGGACGGGAGAAAATCTTTTGGGATTTGCTTTAATGGAAGTGAGGGATATGCTTAGTTAAATCATGAGCGATTTTCACATCAGAAAACAAGAACGTAGAACGCACTACGAAAAGTATGTCAAGGGCTGGAAACAAAGGCCATGCTCTGCTTGCAATGGGTCGGGCAGATACGACAACATCGGCTCGCCAAAATGCGGTGGGTGCGATGGAACAGGAAAAGAGAGATATCGTGACAAAGAAAAGTAAAAGATGGGCAAAGAAGCTTAATGGTCTATCAAACAAAAATTACTGTCAAGCTTGCCTTTCCTATAATTGCTATCAGATGGATGGGGAAGATTCGATTGCAAATAAAAAAAGACGCCATAGACGCAAAATGGGATTGTGTGAAGGCTGCGGCAAATTGTCGTGCAGTTGCAAAAATAAAGGGCCATGGGACGGAAGATGAAGTTGAAGTGAGGATGATATGAGAGAATTCAAATTTAGAGTTTGGTGTAAAGGTAAATCTGACAATCCAAATTTCAACAAGCAAAAGTGGTTTGATATCAATGACATTATTTTAAATAAATATATTACTATTCGGGACTTATTTAATGGGGCACATTACAATTTTACCGTACAACAATACACTGGCTTCAAAGATAAAAATGGTCGAGAAATTTATGAGGGCGACGTACTACAGTACACAGCACCTAAGCTTGCAACTTTTAAAGCGAAGGACGCAACAGAATCTGGATCGGTAGTTTTTGATCGTGCGGTTTTTTGGTGCAATTATCCGCTATATGAGGTTGTTTCTCCAGACTGGAATTGTACAATTATTGGTAATATTTTTGAAAACCCGGAGTTGCTAAAATGAGAGAAATAAAGTTTCGTGCCTTTAATAAGTCCACAAAAGAAATGTATCCGTGTGCGGGATTTCTGTCAGGACAGGTTATAATAATCAAAGATAGTCAAACTATTGGTTGCAAAGATGATGATTGGGAAATACAGCAATACACCGGCCTTACCGACAAGAACAACAAGGAAATTTACGAGGGCGATATCGTAGAGTCAATCTTCAACGATGAAATATGCTTGGTTGATTTTAATGATAAAAATTACGCCAGCGTTTTAGGATGGAATCTTTTGAGCATAGGGTACTTCAAAGAGGATAAATTAATTTTCTGTGATCCTAAGGTTGAGCCAGATGGTAAGTTACCTGCTACAGAGTATTATTACGGACGCTCGCCCGGAAAGAATTGGGAAATTATCGGCAACATTTATGAAAACCCGGAGTTAATCAATGAAACCCTACTTAATTAGCTTAGAACTAGAACGCTTAGAAGCCAAGATAGAAGCGTTACAAAAAGAAAAAACCAAACTGATCCACAAAACAATCGAAGGCTGCGAGCATCCGTTAGACGCTATTCGTGAATTGCCATATCAGCCTCCGACTTACAATTTTTTTAGAGCCGAGCCACCACACTTAGTTTGTATAGCGTGCGGCCTAAGCGAAGAAGGGTGGGGGTGTGGATACAAAAAGTTAAAACACGCTGCATATAAAAACGTTCCAACAATAACACGCAAAGAATGGCTAGAAGTATCTCTAGTGAGGGAATAATGGATAACAATAAATTATTACAAGAAATTTTTAAAGACGACGAAAAATTCGAAATCTATTTAAATGAGCTTTTTTTAAATCCGCCGCGACCAACGGATGTATTTTTAACCTCAACCAATGTTGATTTCTTAACCAAATACAGAAAAGATGGGCGTACAGATGTAACAGAAAGAGCAATATATGTACTCTATCATAGTTTGCAGCATAGATTTGGCTATGACGTAAGGATAATTCCAAAGCTATCTATCGAGGGCGATAGAACTAAAATGACATTATATGTCTGTAAAGACGTAAATAGTGTAAACCAGTCTGAAATTTCTGGCGAGAAAACACACG
>Ga0214163_1000382_pt1 | contig 20958 bp, 23 predicted proteins | sample LakMenepilimnion_2_FD_153001 | JGI IMG/M metagenome (GOLD analysis project Ga0214163, IMG submission 153001) | Freshwater microbial communities from Lake Mendota, WI - Practice 15JUN2010 epilimnion v4 | ecosystem: Environmental > Aquatic > Freshwater > Lake > Epilimnion/Euphotic zone | place... | reverse complement strand
ATTTTGTTTTCATAGGATAAATTTTTTTTAACCTCTTCCCAACCCCCTCCTAAGGAGGGGGAGACGAGACGTTGAAAATCCTTTGAAATTTGTAGTTTTTTAGATAATTAAAAAACAAACAGACATTTTAAGATAAAAAATTTATAATTCGTGTAAATTAGTGAAATTCGTGTCAAAAATGAAAATTCTGTGAAATTATTCTAAAAAAAAACGTCCACCAAATAAATGGCAGACGTTCAATTTTATTCTTTTATTACATTACCCTCTTTATCATAAAATTGGTATTGTAAAAACGTGTAAGCATCACGAGGTATAATTTTCACCCATTTTTTATGTTCAAAAAACCATTTTGAACGTAATGATGGAAAACCTTTGGTTAGGTATGCGGCCACAAAAGGATGGGCATTAAGCACCAGCTTTTTATGATTTTTTAGTCGTTCAACATCGAGATTAATTTTATCAATAACTTGAATTGGAGCATCTATTTCTCCTGTTCCATTGTTAGGATCTTCTTCTCTTGTTTTAATGTTGACTTCCGGTCTTACTCGTTGTCGCGTGATTTGGATTAATCCAAACTTACTTGGTGGTAAGATTTTGTGTTTTGCTTTGTCATCACTCATTTCCTCTCGCAAGAATTCAAAAAGGACTTTTCGGTTTTCAGGATTTTGCATATCGATAAAATCGACTACAATAATTCCACCCATATCCCGTAAACGCAATTGTCTGGCAACTTCTGCTGCTGCAATCATGTTTACTTCCAGGGCTGTGTCTTCTTGATTTTGAGCTTTATTGGAACGGTTTCCACTATTCACATCGATGACATGAAGAGCTTCTGTATGTTCAATAATTAAATAAGCTCCTTTGCTCATTGATACCGTTCTGCCAAAAGACGTTTTGATTTGTCTTTCAATATGGTATTTTTCAAAAATGGGCAATTCCTTTGATTGGTAAAGTTTGACAATGTTCACTTTTGAAGGATCAATTTCTTCAATTGATTCTTTGGTTTGCTCAAACAACTCTTCATCATCAATATAAATTCCGGTGAAGGAATCATTAAATACGTCTCTGAGTATTGATGAAGCTCTGTTCATTTCACTTAATACTTTAGACGGATGATGAGCCGTTGGTAATTTTTTACACATTGCAGTCCATTTACTGAGTAAATTCTGCATGTCTTGGTCTAATTCGGCTATTTTTTTGCCTTCTGCTACTGTGCGAACAATAACACCAAATCCTTTCGGTTTGATAGATTGTACAAGTTTCTTTAAACGGTCTTTTTCTTCTTTCGATTCTATTTTTTGTGAAACAGAAACGCGGTCAGAAAACGGCACTAAAACTATATACCTTCCGGCCAGAGAAAGCTCAGAGCTAATTCTTGGACCTTTGGTAGAGATAGGTTCTTTAACGATTTGTACTAAAACCGACTGATTTGCACTCAACACATCGGTGATGGTGCCATCTTTGTCAATTTCTTTTTCAAACTGAAAGTTTTTAAGGGAGAAATCTTTTTGTTTACCTGTGCTTACAAGTTTGGTGAATTTCAACATCGAAGATAAGTTTGGACCCAAATCGTGGTAGTGTAAAAAGGCATCTTTTTCGAAACCTAAATGCACAAAAGCCGCGTTAAGCCCAGGAACAGGTTTTCTGATTTTGGCGATAAAAATATCACCCACCTGAAAGCCGCTTTTTTGCTCTTCTTCTTTGTGTAATTCTACTAGTTTTCCATCTTTTAATAAGGCAAAATCTACAGCTTCAGAACCTGACCTGATGATCAATTCTTTATTCACGTTGTAAATTTTTATCTATACCTTTTAGCCGGAAGATGGAAGTTAGAAGATAGAAGTAAAAATTGGCATAACCAACTTGAAACTTGAAACTTGAAACTACTCAACACCAACTTAATTGTACAGATGGATTAAACAATATTTTAAACAGGTAGTTTTGTACCCGGTGAAACAGTTATTGTTTTTTACTGTTTCATTTCAAAGAACTTTTTGTAAAAGAAAAAAGTAGTGTAAACTACTTTTTCTTTTTGTGACGGTTAGCTCTCGCTCTTTTTTTACGCTTGTGCGTCGCTACCTTATGTCTCTTTCTCTTTTTTCCACTTGGCATAGTGTGATCTTTTTGGTATTAATAAATGAGTTATACTGCTACTTCAGTGTTGGTTTTCACACCTTCAACAAAAACCTTTGCTGGTTTGAATGCCGGAATGTTGTGAGCAGGAATTTTAATTGTTGTGTTTTTTGAAATGTTTCTTCCTGTTTTTTCAGCTCTTGTTTTGATAATAAAACTTCCAAAACCTCTTAAATAAACATTGTCGCCAGTTTCTAATGAGTTTTTAACTTCTTCCATAAAAGATTCTACAGTTGCTTGAACATCACCTTTTTCAAGTCCTAATTTTTCTGAAATCTTCGCTACGATATCTGCTTTCGTCATTTTCTTTCGTATTAGTTATTTATGTGTAAATTTTTAAGAGTGCAAATATACAAATTAAAAAAACAATTATTCAAGCATAATTGATTAAAATTTAATCACATAAACTTATACTTTTGTTAACCAAATTAAAATTATGACTTTTTCTAATCGGCTTATATCTTGGTATTTAGAAAATAAACGTGATTTGCCTTGGCGAAACACTACAAATCCCTACAAAATATGGCTTTCAGAAATCATCTTACAACAAACGCGAGTTGCCCAAGGTTTGCCTTATTATATAGCCTTTGTGGAGACATTTCCTACGGTATTTGATTTAGCAAATGCATCAGAAGAGCAAGTTTTAAAACTTTGGCAAGGACTCGGTTATTATTCTCGTGCTCGAAATCTTCATAAAACAGCTCAACTAGTTGCTTTTGATTTGGGTGAGAATTTCCCGACTTCTTATCAGGAATTATTAAAATTAAAAGGAATTGGAACATATACAGCTGCAGCAATTGCCTCTTTTAGTTCTAATGAGCCGGTTCCTGTTGTAGATGGGAATGTTTTTCGCGTGTTAGCTCGTTATTTTGATGTGGAGACTGATATTTCCTCAACAATAGCCAAAAAAGAGTTTACAGCTTTGGCTTATGAAGTATTAGATAAAAGGAATTCTTTGCAGTTTAATCAAGCTATTATGGAATTTGGAGCGTTGCAATGCGTGCCAAAAAATCCAAATTGTTCTGTTTGTGTTTTGAATGATAGTTGTGTCGCATTGCAAAAAAATAAAGTAAATCAGCTCCCGTTTAAATTAAAAAAGACAAAAGTGACCGAACGTTTTTTTAATTATTTGGTATTTGAAGATGAACTTGGAAATTCAATTATACAACAGCGGACCGAAAAAGGAATTTGGCATAATCTTTATGAATTTCCCTTAATTGAATCTTTTATTGAATTTACAGAGAAAGAAATTACAGATGAAATCAATAAAGAGAAATTTTTTTCAAATGAAATAATGTCTATTAATGCCTACGAAGGAAAAAGTGTTTTGCATATTTTATCCCATCAACGGTTGAAAATCAGATTTTGGAATATTCAAGTAAATGGAAAATTGCAAAATGCAAAGTCAAAAGAATCCATCAAAAAGAGACCGTTTCCTATTGTGATTTTTAATTTTATTGAAAAGTATTTTTAAACTGTTATTAAATTCGTAACTTTGATACTGTCCAAAAACAACAAAATATTATGAATGGAACTTTAAATAAGGTTATGTTAATAGGTCATTTAGGTGACGATGTGAAAATGCATTATTTTGATGGTGGTAATTGTATTGGTAGGTTTCCTTTGGCAACAAATGAAGTTTATATTAATAAAACTACCAATGAAAAAATAACATCAACGGAATGGCATAACTTGGTTGTTCGAAATAAAGCTGCTGAAATTTGCGAAAAATACCTTTCAAAAGGAGATAAAATTTATGTTGAAGGGCGAATAAAGTCCAGACAATGGCAAGCGGAAGATGGTCAAACAAAATATACTACAGAAATTCAAGTAACTGAATTTACTTTTTTAACTACTAAGAAGGAAACAGAGTTAAATAAACAACAGGTTCCTTCAATGCCGGAACCAAATAAAAACACTAATTTTGAAGCCCAAAGAGGTAGCGGTAATCAAGATGATTTACCCTATTAATGTTTAACCAATATAATTAAATTTGGACCCTGAACCGTCGAGTTTGTTGCAAAATATAGATACGAGTTTGCTCTTAGGAATTTTGGGCATTCTCGTTTTGCTTTTATTTTCTGCCTTAATCTCTGGAGCTGAAGTAGCTCTTTTTTCATTATCTAATAAAGATATCGACGAGGCAACTGCTCAAAACCAATCTAAAGGAAATATTATTTCTGCCTTACTTAGCAAACCAAAAAAACTATTGGCTACTTTATTAATTGCAAATAATTTTATTAATATTGGTATTGTTATCATTTTCTCTTTTATAAAAGAAGAATTATTTAGTCAAATTAAGTTTGACTGGCTTCGTTTTGCAATCGAAGTAGGTGTTGTTACCTTTTTAATTTTATTTTTTGGGGAGGTTTTGCCCAAGGTTTATGCTAACCGAAACAATGTAAAATTTGCTAAAAAGATAGCGTCCCCAATAGCTATTTTGAATATGTTGTTGACACCAATTAATATGCCAATGCGTGCCATTACAATCTATTTGGAAAATAAATTAGGTAAACAAAAATCTAATATTTCGGTTAACCAATTGTCCCAGGCATTGGAATTGACATCGTCTGAAGATACATCACAAGAAGAACAAAAAATTCTGGAAGGGATTGTGTCCTTCGGAAACACTGATGCTAGCCAAGTGATGAGTCCGAGAATTGACTTGTTTGCCTTAGAGATAGAAGAATCATTTATAGAAGTGATTGCCAAAATTTTAAACAAAGGGTATTCTAGAATACCGGTTTATCGAGACAATATTGATAAGATTGAAGGCGTTTTATACGTCAAAGATTTATTACCACACATTGATAAAAAAGAATTTGATTGGACCGCCTTGTTGAGAGAACCACTTTTTGTACCAGAAAACAAAAAACTGGATAATTTATTGAAAGATTTCCAAAGCATGAAAAATCATTTAGCGATTGTGGTTGATGAATATGGAGGAACTTCAGGTGTGATTACATTAGAGGATATTATCGAAGAAATTGTGGGTGATATCAGTGATGAATTTGACGATGAAAACATAAATTATTCTCAAATTGACGAAAAGAATTTTTTATTTGAAGGGAAGATTAACTTGAAAGATTTTTATAGAATTGTTGAAGTAAATGAAGATTTATTTGAAAATAATAAAGGAGAAGCTGAAACATTAGCCGGTTTTATTTTGGAAATCATTGGAACATTTCCACGGAAAGGACAAAAAATCACTTTTGACAAATGTCTTTTTACTATTGAGTCGGTTGACAAGAAACGGGTAAAACAAATTAAAGTGACTTTAGATGCGTAAAAAGAGTTTGTATTTTGGGTTATTCATAATCTTGGGTTTTTTTATGGCTTGTAAAGAAGATGTCTTGCCGAAACCTACGGCTCAATTACGTTTGGATTATCAAATGTCAAATTATATGGATTTTGATAGTCCATGTCCATTTAATTTTGACTATAACACCGATACCAAAGTTAAAATAAAGGAAGATTGTGGCGTAACCATAGAATATCCAAAAATGAAAGCTACTGTTTATTTAACTTACCGAAAAGTCAATGATAATATTGATATTTTACTGAAAGATGCTCAAAAACTTACCTACGAGCACGTGATTAAAGCGGATGACATTTTAGAAACGCCTTTTATCAACACTAAAGATAAGGTTTATGGTATGTTTTATCAAGTGGGAGGAAATGCTGCATCAAACACACAGTTTTATTTAACAGACAGTATACAACATTTTGTTACCGGCTCGGTATATTTTTATGCAAAACCTAATTTTGACTCGATTATGCCGGCAGCGAGTTATATTAAGGATGATATGCAAACGTTGATGGAAACGATGCGTTGGAAAAAGTAATCAACATAAAAAAGAGTCCAAAAGAACTCTTTTTTTAAGATTTTTTATAATTTCTCCACTTTTTTAGCAGAACAACATCCTGTTTTTTTTCAGGTTCACATCCTTTTTTTTATTAGCTAGAAGCGTTTTCTTTTTTAAAATCAGTTGCTTTCTTTTTCTTTTTGTCTTTGTTAAAAAGCATTGCTTTGTCGGCAGTGTTCACCACATCAGACACTTTGTAGGTTTTTCCGTCGGCAGCATTTTCTACAGTTTGAACCAATACTTCCGTAGTAAGTACATTCGCATCGTATTCAATAGTGGCTTTTTTGGCTTCAAAATCGATTTCTGCTTTTTGAACGCCATCTAGTTTGGCTAATTTTTTTTCTAAATGTCCGGCACAGCCCACTTCGCAGTGCATACCTTCTACCGTGAATGAGGCAGTGGCCAACTGAGCCGGTTGTTGAGCCGCTTCTGGGGTTACTGTTGCATTATCTGAGTTTGTTGTTGCTTCGTTTTTGCAACCGACCATCATCAATGTTGTGAAAGCGATGGCCGCGATGGTTTGGGTGAATTTCATATTTTTAAGGTTTTAAAATTTAGAGTTATTATTATTTTTTAAATTCTTTCATTTTTTAATCTGTGTTAACTGAATCTAATTTGAACAGGGATTTAAGAAATTTGTATAATTTTTAAAATTTATTTTGATTATCAATTTTCTAATTTCTCAAATTTTTATAAACTGTGTTCTTTTTACTATTTTGAACACGTTTTAAGAAATTAGGATAATGTTGAAAAACAATAGAATAAATTTTATTTATATGGAATTACAAAAATAACATTTTTTTCTCTTTTTATTTGTCAAAATTAACGGAGTTTTGTGACGCAATAAAAAAGTTGATGGAAAACAAGAATTTAAGGTTCGTGTACTTAGTCGTTTTAGCCCTTATTTGGGGGAGCTCATTTATTCTTATCAAAAGAGGTTTAGTGGCTTTAACGCCTTATCAATTAGGTTCATTGCGAATGGTTTTTGCTGCGGTATTTCTGTTAATTATCGGATTCAACAGTATCAAAAATATTGAATTACGCCATTGGAAATACCTTGCTTTGACGGCAGTTTTTGGAACTTTTATTCCGGTTTTTCTGTTTTCTGTCGCTCAAACACAAATCAGCAGTTCGGTGAGTGCTATTTTAAACTCGCTTACGCCTTTGAATACGTTAGTGCTTGGAATTATTCTTTTTAAAATAGATTTTCAACGTCGACAAATCTTTGGCGTTTTCATCGGTTTGATGGGAAGTGCATTGCTTATTTTTAATGGAGCTGCCAATCATCCGGAACAGAATTATAATTATGCGGTATTGTTAGTTATTGCTTCTGTCTGTTATGCAATGAATGTCAATTTTATTAAAATGTATTTATCCGATTTAAATCCGTTGAGCATTACAACCGGAAATTTTATTGTTATGTTGATACCGGCTTCTCTTGTATTGTATTTTTCAGGTTTTTTTGAAGCAGTACAAGTACAAGAAACGCAAAATGTAGTTGGTTATATCGCTATTTTAGGAATTGTAGGGACGGCTTTGGCGAATATCTTATTTTATAAATTAATAAAAATTTCGTCTCCTGTTTTTGCTTCTTCGGTTACTTATTTAATTCCGGTTGTTGCTTTTATTTGGGGATTGGTTGACAATGAAAGCTTGACAGCAATTCAGTTTTTGGGTGCGTTAATTATTATGTTTGGGGTGTATCTTTCGGCTAAGAAGTGATAGTTTGTTTTGTTTCAGGTTTCAAGTTTAAGGTTGGTAAGTGCAATAAAGTAAATTTGGCTCCAAACGAATCCATTTCAATCCATTATAGCTAAGCTATAAAAATTTGTGAAATTTATTTCAATCCGAGTTCTATTAAAATAGCGAAGCGACTTTGTGTTCTTTGTGAATTTCTTTGTGTGGTTAAAATAGATTTTTAGGTTTTGAAGTTGTAAAAAAAGACTGCCATTACTGACAGTCCTTTTATCATTGAAAAGCTGTTTTTTATTTAAAATCTTCTTCGGTTATACCTTCATTGATTTTGACATCAGAAGTTGTTAATTCCAGTTCGACACCAATATTCAAAGTGGTTTTATGAGGGACTTTAATTCCTTTCACTTCTTTATAGTCCGAATAATAGGTCATTTGAGTCATTTTTTGACCTCCTTGTTCTAATTCTTTGGCTTCTGCAATTTTTAATCCGGTTTTCACATCAAAATAATAAGTAGATTTTCCGTTTTTAACAGTATAAGCGTCTGTTCCATTGATGTTTTCAACTGCACCTAATGTAATGTCTTTGTTGTTAGCTAATGTTAATTCTTCAAAAGGAACGGCACCCGCTTGCATTTCTTTTAAATCATCACCGGTAAAATCTTTTCGTTGGCCTTGTTGAACCATATAAGCACCATTTTCATTTACTACTTGTTTCATCATGGTAGTCCCCATTGCCTTCATTTCCACAGCCAATTTATTACTGGATGTTACCTTATTAGTCATTTCCAAAGCCATACCTTGTACTGTTCCGGAGGAAGTAGTCATAATGCTTTTCACATCGGAAACTGCTTTTTGTCCACCGATAGCGGCTATGTATTTGTCTAAAACTGATTTTGCAGTAACATCGGCACTTACCGTTTTTGCTACAGGTTTTTCTACTTTATTTCCGTATTTATCAAAATAGAAAATTGGAATATTCAGTTTTTCTAAACCAGGAAGAACATCAGTTCCTTTACTCACTACTACGATTCTTAAATTTTCAGCTAAGAAATATTTTTTAGACACTCTTAAAATATCGTCAGCAGTAACGGCATTGATGTTTTTAATGTAATTTTCGTAAAAATCAGCCGGTAATCCTTGTGTTTTTGTTTGTAAAGCATAACGGGCAACAGTAGCCGGTTTTTCAATATCCATTACAAATTTTCCAATGTATCCTGCTTTTACATTTTTTAATGTTTCTTCAGTTACTTTTTCAGTTCGGATGCGTTTTATTTCTTTTAAAATTTCAACCACGGCACTGTCAGTTACTGTATTTCTCACTTGAGTAGAAGCAGAAAAATTTCCAACATATTTGTTTCCTCTTAAGCTTGAGCGGGCACCATAAGTCCATCCGTGAGCCTCTCTTAAGTTCATGTTTAAGTAACTGTTGAAATCACCTCCTAAAATTTGATTTGCTACAATTGCGGCAAAATAATCTTTGTCGGTCATTTTTAATTTCGTAATGTGAACAGCCGAAATTTCAGATTGAACCGCATTAGATGCATCTACAAAATTAATTTGTGTGTATTGAACATCTTTTGGATCAGAAAAAGTTACCTGAGGAGCCGTTGCTTTTTTCCAAGCACCAAATAATTTTTCTACTGTGGCTTTAACTTCAGCAAATTTTACATCGCCCACAATAACTAAGTAGGCGTTTTCAGGTGTAAAATAAGAAGTATAATTTTGAATAACATCGTTTAGTGAAATAGTATTGATGGTTTCTTCACTTAAATATTCGCCTTTAGGATGGTTTTTTCCATAAGCCAAAACGCGTTCTACTCTTCTGGCAATGGAGGGAACACTTTTTTCATCTGCTTTTAATCCTTCAATTAATTTAGCTTTTTCTTTTTCAAATTCTTCTTGAGTAAAAACAGGGTTTAATGCTCCATCAGCCATTAATTCCATGATTCTTTTTGAATACTTAGATAATCCGCTGGCAAAAGCACCATCTGAACTAAAATTGATAGAAGCACCTAAAAAATCAACTTCTTCGTTAAAGTCATTTTTAGAAATGGTTTTGGTTCCATTACCTAACATGCTACTTGTCATATCAGAAACACCTTTTTTGTTTCCTTCTGAATAAGGAGCATTGTCAATGGAAAGATTGTAAGAAACTCTTGGTAATTTATTGTTTTCAACTACTAAAACTTTTAATCCGTTAGGTAATTCAAAACTCTGAGGTTTTCCAATATTAATCTTTGGAGCCGGTCCTGGTTTTGGTTGAGGTCTGTCTTGTGCTTGCATAGTTAAAGTTAAAAACAAGCTCGTTGCTAAAATGGCTATTTTTTTCATGATTTATATCTTAATTTTGAGCTTTATCAGATTTAGGAGCGTAGTCCAAAAGTAAACGTTGATTAGGATTGAGGTATTTTTTAGCAATATCTCTAATTTCTTCACGGGTAATAGAACGATAAATGTCTATTTCAGAATTTATCAAATTCACATCACCGTACAATAAATAGTAAGTAGCTAAATTCCCCGCAATACCTTCCACAGAAGCATTGCTGTCTACATATTGACTTTCAAAGATGTTTTGTAGTTTTTGAAATTCTTTTTCAGAAATTAACTCTGTTTGAAGACGAACAATTTCTTCATCAATTTCAGTAATTAAACTTTCAGGAGTAAATCCTCCCATTGGTAATCCGTATAAAATATACAAACCGTAATCTTCTTGACTAAAATTAAAAGCTCCTACTTGTAAGGCCATTTTTTTCTCATCCACAATTTTTTTATACAAACGCGAAGATTTGCCTTCAGACAAAATAGTTGAAATCATATCCAATACCCTTGCATCACGTGTTTTCATGGAAGGAGTTCTGTAGGAAGCTACAGCCATTGGAATTTGAATATTCGGGTCTTCATATTTTGCTTTTAGCGTTTGAGTAATTGGAGTTTCTTCCGCTTTAGTTCTGGTTATAGGTGTTCCCTTTTGAATGACACCAAAATATTTTTGAATCCATTCTTTCGCCTGTGCAGGTTCAAATTGACCGGCTACAACCAGCACAGCATTGTTTGGAATATAGAATTTTTTATTAAAATCCTGAAACTCTTTAAGCGTTGCAGCATCTAAATGATCCATCGAACCAATAGTTGCCCATCGATAAGGGTGGTTTGTAAACATGTTGCGTTTTACCTCTGCAATTAAATTCCCGTAAGGTTGGTTGTCAACGCGAAGTCGTTTTTCTTCTTTAACAACTTCATTTTGAGTGTCTACGCCAATTTGATTAATTACCGGATGAAGTAAACGTTCTGATTCCATCCATAGTCCTAATTCAAGATTATTGGAAGGGAAAATTTCGTAATAATAAGTTCTGTCATCTGAAGTATTGGCGTTGTTTGTTCCACCATTTCCGGTTACAATTTTAAACCATTCTCCACGACCGATATTTTGTGTTCCTTCAAATAAAAGATGTTCAAAAAAGTGAGCAAAACCTGTTCTTTCAGGGTTTTCATCTTTTGCACCAACATGATACATCACCGAAGTGATGACAACCGGTGCGGAATTATCTTGATGTAAAATTACGTGTAACCCATTGTTTAAAGTATATTCTTCAAAGGTCACTTTTTGGGCAGAAACTGTTCCTCCAAGCATAAGCAGTGTACTTAAAGCCATTAATGATTTTTTCATAAAAATTGGTGATTAATTTTTTTGCATTTCAAATTGGTATGCAATTTCGGTATTTTGTTACAGTTTTACTAAATAATTTACAAAAATTTTAGGTTTAAATAGCTCATTTTTAAGTCAACTAATTTATTTTTAAAATTCAGTTGTGTGATTGAGAATTAGTTGTATATTTGCAACCTTAAAATTTAATTAAAAAACATATTGTTATGTACGCAATCGTAGAGATAGCAGGGCAACAATTTAAAGTAAGCAAAGACCAAAGAGTATTTGTTCACCGTTTAGCATCTGAAGAAGGAAGCAAAGTTTCTTTCGACAAAGTAATGTTATTAGACGAAGATGGAACAATTACTATTGGCGCCCCCGCTATAGAAGGTGCTTCAGTAGAAGCCAAAGTGTTAAAACACTTAAAAGGAGATAAAGTAATCGTTTTCAAAAAGAAAAGAAGAAAAGGTTACAAAAAGAAAAACGGACACAGACAGTCTTTTACACAAATTGTTGTTGAGAGCATTTTAGCTTCAGGAACAAAAAAAGCGGCTGCAAAATCTGAAAGTCCAAAAGCACCAAAAGCACCTAAATCGGCTGACGATTTAACGCTTATTGAAGGAGTTGGACCAGTTGCTGCTGAAGTTTTAGCTGCAGCAGGAATAACTACTTTTGCTAAACTGGCAAAAACTAGTGCTGATGATGTGAAAACTATTTTAGAAGCATCTGAAGCTAAAGTATCACATTTAGATCCAACTACTTGGGCTCAACAGTCACAATTAGCTGCTGATGGCAAAATGGATGAATTAAAAAAATTACAAGATGAATTAAATGGCGGTAAAGCTGTTTAATTTTAATATTAACTTATAAAACCCTAACATCATGGCTCACAAGAAAGGTGTCGGTAGTTCCAAAAATGGTAGAGAATCAGAATCGAAACGTTTAGGTGTTAAGATTTATGGTGGTCAAGCAGCAATTGCAGGAAATATTATAGTAAGACAAAGAGGTTCTAAACATAATCCAGGAGATAACGTTTACATTAGTAAAGATCATACTTTACATGCAAAAGTTGACGGAGTGGTTAAGTTTCAGAAAAAAGGTGATAACAAATCATTTGTATCTGTTATTCCTTTTGAAGCATAATTATAAAACAAAAAATCCCATCAATTTCAGGTGTTTGGTCAGGATTTTTATTTAATTATAAACACGTATGTTAGGTAAATTTACCTCCACTCGATATCTTTTCATAGGATATTGTAAACTGCTAAGCCCTGTAAATAGACTGTATTGTTCGTCATCACAAGGACAAATGGCGTTAATTCCACTAATTACCATTGTAGAACAACCTGAAATAGGTTGATTAGGGCATGCTGCATCATAGGCTAAATAACCGCTGCCACTATTAAAAACAATTACTCCTCTTGCCCCAGCGGTGCCTTGTGGAATATAGACGGCATTACTAGGAAATTGTAAATTACTATAAGAAGGTAAATTCACATTGATGTCAACTGTAAAGGTATAATTTGGAATATAAGGATTATTGTCATTTCCACCTCCACTGTCGCAACCGAATAGGAATAAAGTACTGAATAAAACTAAAATGATTTTTTTCATTTTTTTATTAAAATAAAGTGAACAAATTTAAATTAATTACCTTTGATTAATACTAATAAGCAATAATTTTTCTGAGAAATAAAAAAATATCCTATCTTTGTGATAAGAAATCCTCTCAAAGGGGATTTTTTCTATTTTATATAAACGAGAAATAAAAGATTTTTATATAATTAAGTTCACTTTTTTGTGACTGATTTACAAACAAAATAAAGCATTAAAAAACACATGAAGTTATGAGTACAGTATCATATTATACCGCTGAGGGTTTAAAAAAATTAAAAGAAGAATTAGAAACGTTAAGACATATTGAGCGACCAAAAGCGTCTCAAGCCATCGCAGAAGCAAGAGATAAAGGCGATTTATCTGAAAATGCAGAATATGATGCAGCTAAAGAAGCACAAGGTCTTTTAGAATTGCGTATTTCAAAAATGGAAGAGGTTTATTCTAATGCGAGATTAATTGACGAATCGCAATTAGATTTGTCTAAAGCATTGGTTTTATCAAATGTAAAAATTAAAAACCAAGCCAATGGTTTGGAAATGAAATATACCTTGGTTGCAGAAAGTGAAGCCGATTTAAAAACAGGTAAAATTTCGGTTACTTCTCCAATAGGAAAAGGCTTGCTTGGAAAATCAGTTGGTGACGTGGCAGAAATCACTGTTCCAAATGGCGTTTTGAAATTTGAAATATTAGATATTTCCAGAGATTAATTTGTGATATGGCAAGTATTTTTACAAAAATAATCAACGGTGAAATTCCTTGCTATAAAATAGCAGAGGATAATAATTTTATTGCATTTTTGGATGTAAATCCAAATGCAAAAGGGCACACGTTGTGTGTTCCAAAACAGGAAATTAACAAGCTTTTTGAAATGGAGGATGACCATTATTTAAATTTGATGAAATTTTCCAGAACAATAGCCGTGGCTTTAGAAAAAGCAGTTTCTTGTAAACGGATTGGAATGAGTGTAATAGGTTTAGAAGTGCCTCATGTTCATGTACATTTAATTCCACTCAATGAAATTGATGAAGTTCGTTTTCAAAAAAAGGTTTCTTTCACAAAAGAAGAATTTGAAGAAATAGCTAAAAATATTAAAGCTAATTTATAATTTAAATCCCTAGAAATCGGATTTTTTCATTTTATGAAGTTGTTTTTTTAAAACTTAACATCATTGTAGTGCCTTTATCAATTTCTGAATGGTGCACTTTGATTTTTCCTTTGTGGTATTCTTCCACAATACGTTTGGTTAAAGAAAGTCCCAATCCCCAACCTCTTTTTTTAGTAGTATATCCGGGATCAAATACTTTTTTAAATTGATTTTTCGGAATGCCTTTTCCGCTATCAGAAACATAAATTCTTACTTCTTTTTCTTCTTCAATAATATTTAAGTCCAATTTTCCGCGACCTTTCATCGCATCAATAGCATTTTTAACTAAATTTTCAATAGTCCAACTATGTAAAGCAGGATTGAAAGATACAAATATTGGATGTGGAGGAGCAAGAAAAGTAAATTCTACTTGTTTTGAAAACCGAGATTTTAGGTAATCATAGGATTGTTCAGTTTCTGCGATAATGTCTAATTTTTTCAAAACGGGTTCAGAGCCCACTTTAGAAAATCGGTCAGTAATCGTTTGTAATCGTGTTATGTCTTTTTGTATTTCCAATAGGGTAGATTCATCAACATTTTCAGCTTTTAAAATTTCCAACCACCCAATGAGTGATGATAAAGGAGTGCCAATTTGGTGAGCGGTTTCTTTAGCCATACCGGCCCAAAGTTTATTTTGTGTAGCAATTTTAGAGGTTTGATAAAAATTGAAAACTAGTAATCCAAAAAGAAAAATAATTAGCAGTAAAGCAAGCGGATAATATTTTAATTTATTTAACATAGAGGAATCACCGTAATATAAATAACGAAATTTTCCTTCGACATATTCCATTACAATCGGGTCATTTTCCTTTTTTAATTTTTCTAATAAGCTCCTGAGTTTTGCTGAATCCTTTTCGTCTATATCTTCAATGTTTGTTTTGTTGACAATGCTGTCGTTTTCATCTGTCACAATGATTGGAATAGTTGTCGTATTACTAATAATTTTTAGCGGAAGACTAATATCTGCATCAACATCTGAACTGAAAACATTAGTTTGCGCTTCTGCCCAAAGTTCCATTTTCAAGCGTTCATCTTTTTTAAAACGTTGAAAAAAAGTATAAGTATTCCAAAGTATCAACGAAACAATCACAAACGACGTGAGTATTAAAATCCACCGGGTGACATTTCGACTTTCAGAAAACTGCATAAAAAAGTATTTAGTATAAAAGTAGTAAAATCTTATTGGAATTAAAAAAATCGAGTGACAAATACTTTTCAATTTTATACATTTGTAGAAACACAAATAAGCATGGTTAGTATTTCTCCTAAAGATGTTTCTCCGTTAAAATTGCAAGGCTTTTTACAGAGTGCTGTTGGTCCGAGACCAATTGCATTTGCTAGCACGCTTGACAAAAATGGCAATCCTAATTTATCTCCATTCAGCTTTTTTAATGTGTTTAGTTCAAATCCTCCGGTTTTGATTTTTTCACCGGCTCGAAGAGTGCGTGACAACACGATAAAACATACCTTAATCAATTGTGGAGCAACACGAGAAGTTGTGATTAATGTGGTAAATTATGAAATTGTACAACAAATGTCACTCTCGAGTACGGAATATGCCGATGGAGTAAATGAGTTTTTGAAATCCGGTCTGACCATGCTGCCCTCTGAGGTTGTAAAGCCTTTTCGAGTAGAAGAAAGTCCGGTTCAATTTGAATGTAAGGTAAATGAAATAATCAGTTTAGGAACCGAAGGTGGGGCCGGTAATTTAATCATCTGTGAAGTAGTAAAATTGCATATTGACGAATCGATTTTGGACGAAAACGGAAACATCGACCAATACAAAATTGATTTAGTATCAAGGATGGGTGCCAATTGGTATTCGCGTTCCAATGAAGGTCTTTTTGAAATTCCAAAACCATTGGCAACGTTAGGGATTGGAGTAGATCAAATTCCGGATTTTGTCAAAGGAAGTCCTGTTTTTAACGGGAATGATTTGGGAATGTTAGGGAATGTAGAAAGTTTGCCAACCAACGAAGAAATTAATATATTTGTACGAGATAATATTCAAGTAAAAGGCGTTTTGAGTTCTGCTGATGAAATGAAAGTGCATGAAAAAGCAAAAGAATTCCTCAATAAACAAGATGCTGTTTCAGCTTGGAAAGTCTTATTAGCCAAACGAGTTTAATATAAGCCAATTTAATAATTTTTAAAATCAGGAGTATGGAAGTTACAGGAAAAATCAGAGTAGTGAATCCGGAACAACAAGTGAGCGCTACATTCAGAAAAAGAGAATTAGTTGTTTCTACAGAAGAGCAATATCCACAACACATTAGTATTAATTTTGTACAAGATAAATGCGATTTGCTGAATAGTTATAAAGTGGGTGAAGCTGTAAAAGTTTCAATCAATTTAAGAGGTAAAGAATGGGTTAACCCACAAGGTGAAACCAAGTATTTCAACGATATTCAAGGGTGGCGAATTGAACGTTTGCAAGCAGAAGCTCCTGCTGCAGGAATGCCACCTATGCCGGCTGCAGAAGCATTTGAACCGGCAACTAACTTTAATGAAGAAGAGCATGATGATTTGCCTTTCTAGTAAAAGAATAGAAGAAAGAAGCAAGAGAAAATAAAATCATTCTAAATGGTTAACTTAGTTATGCGTTTAGAATGATTTTTGGTTTTACACTATATCTTCTTTCGTTTATCTATCTTTAATAACATGTATTTTTTATCTACTGAATTATATTTTCCGCCAGTAACAGAAGCTTCCTCGGAAGGAATTCTCGCAGTGGGAGGCGATTTGAATATAGAAAGATTACTATTGGCGTATCACAGCGGAATATTTCCTTGGTTTGATGATGATGAGCCTATTTTGTGGTGGAGCCCGTCTGAGCGAATGGTGGTGAATCCGCAAGATTATAAAATAGCTAAAAGTTTACGTAATATTTTAAATCGAAATATTTTTAAAGTAACATTTAATCAAAATTTTACGGAAGTGATTAAAAATTGCCAAAAAATAAAAAGAAAAGGTCAACGCGGAACTTGGATTACCGATTCAATGTTGGAAGCGTATATAAAATTACATGAAATAGGATATGCAAAATCGGTAGAAGTTTGGCAAGATAATAAATTGGTTGGTGGTCTATATGGAGTTGATTTGGGCAAAGTATTTTGCGGTGAAAGCATGTTTTCAACTGTTTCTAACGCGAGTAAAGTGGCCTTTGTTTCATTAATACAAAAACTTAAAGAGGAAAATTACCATTTGTTGGATTGTCAAGTGCATAATGACCATTTAGAAAAATTAGGGGCTTTTCAAATATCTAGAGCAGTTTATATGAAGGTTTTGAAAGCGTAAAATTATTTATTATTTCCCAATTCGCTAGCTATATTCTTTAACTGATGGAATATAAACACGGTCACCTTTAATGATTAAATATGTGTAGATTTTACCATCATATTTTATGCCAATGGCAGGGCCGGAGTTGTATGCAATATTATCCTTAAATTTAACTTTTATTTTGTCATCATTAAGTTTTACGTCAGATACTTTTTCAACTAACCAGGTTGATTTCCATTCGATAAATAATTCGTTATCCGGTGTTTTTTTACACTTTTAACTATGGAAGAGGCATCTTTAGGCAACTTATTCAGATTGATTAATTCTTCCTTTGTTACCGTTTGTCCAACTAGAATAGCATTTAATATTGCAGACAAATTGGTGTAAATTTTATGGTTTTTCGGAATGGCAACTGATTTCGGTTCTGTTTTTCTTAAAGTGGGAATTGGCTCCGGAGAAACTATGACAGGCTCTTTTATTGTGATTTTCGAATCAATTTTTTGAGTTGTTGAGTTTTCAGCTTTTTCTTCAATAATTAAAGATGATTTGTTATCTTTTTCAACAGTTTGAATTTTTTCGTTCGAAGAATTCTTTTTCTTTTCATTTTTACCACAATTTAAAAAGCTAATCAGTAGAAAAGCAAACAAAGTCAATGAAGCAAATTTCTTAAACATGTCTGAATGTTTTTTTTAAAGTTTTTACTTAGTGAGTGTAAAATTACTATTTAAACTACCTGTGGGTTAAACAAAATCAAAAAACGTGAGAGCTAAAATGATAGGCTAAAAAAAATGTTTTTTATTTTCTTTTCCAGCAACTCAACAAATGATCATTTACCATTCCGGTGGCTTGCATGTGGGAATAAACTACTGTTGAACCTACAAATTTAAAACCTCTTTTTTTCAAATCTTTGCTAATTGCATCGGATAGTGGAGTCGATGCCGGAATATCTTTTAATTCTTTAAATTGATTCACTAAAGGTTTCCCGTTTGTGAAATTCCAAATATAAGTAGCGAAAGTGCCAAATTCTTCTGTCACTTTTATATAAGCATTAGCATTACTTACGGCGGCTCTTATTTTTAGTTGGTTTCTTATGATGCCGGTATTCTGCATTAATTCCTGAATATGATTTTCAGTAAAAAGTGCTACTTTTTCATATTCAAAATTTTCAAAAGCTACTCTGAAATTTTCACGTTTAGCCAAGACGGTGTACCAACTTAATCCTGCTTGAAAAGTTTCTAATAGTAGAAATTCAAATAATTTTTGGTCATCATAAACTGGATTTCCCCATTCTTCATCATGGTAAGTGCGGTATAAATCATCTTTTTCGCACCAAGCACATCTGTTTTTAATTTCCATATCAGCTACATTTTTACCAAATATAAAAAAAGAAACCCATGATTTTCATTTTTATTTTATTTGGGGGTTGTTCTTTAAATAATTAATAAAAATGAATTTAGTATATTAAAAATAGGGGGTATTTGTTTAAATTTACTAAATAATATACATTTAAAAAAATGAAAACAGGGGTTCAGAAAGAAATAAAAAATAACGAGAGTCGTGTTGGGATGACTCCGGCAGGTGTTTCGAATTGATTAAAAACAATCATACAGTTTACGTTCAACAAGATGCTGGTTTTCGAAGCGGATTTTTTGATATGGATTATGCTTTTGTTTGAGCAATTTTAGCGCCAACTTCTGCGGAAGTTTATGCACAGGCCGACATGATTGTGAAAGTCAAAGAACCAATTCCGAAGGAATATCCATTGATAAAAGAAAATCATGTGGTTTTTACTTATTTCCATTTTGCTTCAAGTGAAGAATTGACTATTGCGATGATTAACTCCAAAGCTGTTTGCATAGCTTATGAAACAGTAGTAGAAACAGATGGTTCTTTGCCATTATTAACGCCAATGTCTGAAGTTGCCTCAAGAATGGCTATTCAACGAGGGGCAAAATATTTAGAAAAACCGATTAAAGGTAGAGGAGTTTTGTAAGGTGGTGTTCCTGAAGTACCTCCCGGGAAAGTTTTAGTTCTTGGAGCTGGAATTGTTGGAATTCAAGCTGCAAAAAGGGCCGCCTCTTAAGGGGTAAATGTTACGTTTTTAGATATCAATTTGAAACGACTTCGTTACGTGAATGATGTAATGCCCTCTCATGTTGTGACCGAATTTTCAAGTGAGTATAATATTCGCAGACATATCAAAAACCACGATTTAATCATAGTGGCTGTTTTAATTCCGGTGGCGAAAGCTCCTAAATTGATTACCCGTGATATGTTGAAAGAGATTTACCCGTGGACAGTTATGGTTGATGTAGCAGTTGATCAAGGGGCTGTTTTGAAACAATAGTAGCAACAACACATGAAAAGTTAACCTATATCATTGATGATGTAGTGCATTATTGTGTGGCAAATATGCCAGTAGCAGTGCTTTAGCATTGACGAATGTCACGTTGCCGTATGTCTTAAAATTGGCCAATTTAGGATAGGAAATGGCCGCTGAACGATATCCTGACTTAAGAAAAGGACTTAATATTGTTCATGACGAAATAATATATAAAGAATTAGCTGATACGTTTAATTTTAGTTAATAGGTTTTGTTTGTTTTAAAAATCCCATCGCATAAGTTGGGATTTTTTGTTTTATATCTAAATCTGCAAATTTGAGAGTATAGAAGATTTTATTTTAAAATCATATCATCATAACGAATAACCGTATCAAATCCTTTTTCTTTAAAATAGCCGGATGGATTCTCCTTTGAAATTGTTAAAACAAAATCGCCACCCCAAGCTCCTAGACTTTTCACAACTCCTTTGAAATCATCAAAAAATGCTTCTTTAACCGTATTCATTTCTAAAACTTCACTTAACAAGCTTTCATGTTTTTCAATTTGATAAGTAAATGTTTTCAAATCATTTGTTGATACAATGGTTTCAGTAATCTTATTGATGATAGTAATTGTTTTTGAAAGGTCATTTTGCTTATTGATGTAGTTTGAAATTGCCGATTTGCTGCTTTGTTTTCTGTTTAGATAGACAAAGTTTAAATAATTCCGAAACTCCGGCAAATAAGGAACCTGATGAATCAGCGGAGCCTCATTCAGCAACTGATAGATAATTGGCGAATTGTTTTGAGCACAAGCTATATCATAACCACTACCGCCAAAACTATTATTTAAAAGTGTAAACGCATTAATGCCCAACCATTGACCAATATTGTTGATTAACGTAGAAGAAGTGCCTAAACCCCACTTTTTTGGAAAAGACAGTTGGGTTTTGATTGCATAGCCTTTATTGCCTTCCAAAAAAATTGGATTCAATAGATAAGCTTCATGTAAAATTTCCAGTAATGTTTTTAAAACTGCATTTTCACCGGTATACTTTTTTGGAAAAAGAATGTTTTCAAACGGAATTGTATCTTCAAACCATAAACTACCATCCGAATCGTAACTCTTCCAAGTAATTTCATTAGCTGTTCCGGATTCTACAACTAGATTTTGGCCGAATTTTGTTGGTAGAGCTAATGCTTTTGCACCGTCTAAAACCACATATTCACCGGTGATTAATAATTTTCCGTTGCTG